>FZPS01000009.1_pt79 | contig 31589 bp, 35 predicted proteins | sample 1817821 | NCBI WGS metagenome assembly FZPS01 (sample SAMEA104158645, study PRJEB21678) | metagenome | place: Germany | collected 2015-04-21
TTGGGGGAAGTGAATGTGGGATTCAATTTCAATGATAACTCACGCCAGTTCAGCGACGGCAGGCAGCAGCATTCCCAGAGCAGACGCAGCAGGTATTACTCCGAACTAAATCTCGGGTTTGAGCCTGAGGCAGACCATGACAGTCTGCTGCAGATTAATCTGCGAGCGTAGAAGGAGGTGAATAGATGCAGGTAGGAACTAATTATACTAACTCCGCAACAGAGACTCAGAAAACAAACACCAACCAGTCCATGTTTAATGTTAACAGTCTGGGTAAAGATGATTTTCTACAGCTGTTGATCACCCAGCTTCGCTACCAAGACCCAACCAGTCCGGTGGATGATAAAGAGTTTATTGCTCAGCTGGCCCAGTTCAGCAGTCTCGAGCAGATGCAGAACCTCAACCAGACTATGCAGACGATGATGGAGTCGCAGCAGAAACTGACAGCCCTTGCCCAAGCAACAACGATGATTGGCAAAATGGTTGAGATTTACGCTGAGAATGGTGAAAGTCTCTTTGGTAAGGTGACTGGTGTCCAGTTCAAGAATGGCTGGCCGGAAGTTGTTGTTGATGGTAAGCTGTACAGCTTCACCGAAATCGTCTCCATCATGGAGGAGGGGACAGAGATTGGATAACAGATTTCAAATACCGAACGGAATGCACATCAGACCGGTTGGACGCCCCGCGCCACAGCGGTCGCAGCAGGCACCCGGTCAGCAGACCACGAGCTTTAACCAAGTTTTGCAGCAAAAACTGACAGAGCCTTCGCTGAAGTTTTCCGCGCATGCTCAAAAGCGGATGGCAGCTAACGGTATTAGGTTGAGTGAATCAGACATGAAACAATTAGAAGACGCCGTAGCTAAGGTTGAAGCTAAAGGCGGCAGAGAATCCTTGATTCTTATGCGTGATCTAGCTTTCGTGGTTAGTGTAGTCAATAAAACTGTAATTACGGCGATCAATCATGAACGCTTAAAAGACAATGTTTTTACCAACATTGACAGTGCAGTAATATCATAGGGCTGGACCTGAAAAGGGGGCCCTTACCTTACTAAACGACAGCGGTAAGGATAAAGGGAGGTAGATTTATTTATGATGCGTTCGTTATTTGCAGGTGTTTCCGGACTGCAGAGCCATCAAGTGAAGATGGATGTAATCGGAAACAACATTGCAAATGTCAATACAGTCGGGTATAAAACATCCCGTGCTACTTTTAAGGAAGCCCTCAGCCAAACACTGCTGAATGCCACCGCACCTCAAGGTAACCGCGGAGGTACCAATGCCCAGCAGGTTGGACTCGGGGCAGGATTAGGTTCAATCGATGTAATTCACACTCAGGGCGGAACTCAACCCTCCAGCAGCGACACTGACCTGGCAATTGAAGGTACCGGATTCTTTATTGTTACCGACGGTGAGCAGCAGTTCTATACTCGAGCCGGTATGTTTGAGTTTGACGGCACCGGAACCTTAATTTCCAAGCTAAACGGATTTGCGCTGATGGGCTATCTTCCCGGTCCTGACGGCAAGATTTCCAGCAACACTAGTGACCTGAGCAAACTGCAGATTACTGAGCAGATGCGCTCGCTGCCGCCAACCGCAACAGACAAGGTAGCGTTGTCCGGCAATGTCGCTTCAACCACAGAGGCCAACGAGTCAATAGTTCGTGTAGCCACTGTTTATGATGCCAACGGCGATACGCACCGGGTTATTATCAGCTTTACCAAAACAGACGTCAATAATTGGACCTGGAGTGCAGTTCTGGAAGGAGATGGAACCAATACTGAGCTGGGTCCGGCAGATCCAAATGAGCGAACCATTGTCTTTAATGATAATGGAACCATTTCATCCGGAGAGACCGGCACAGTAACTATTCCCGCTTCACTGCTTGCATTAGTGGAGAACACTGATGTTGAGTTCACATTGGACTTAACTGGAGTGCGCCAATACGCTGATGAGACAAGCGTTGCCGTAACTATGCAGACTGGCATTCCCAAAGGTGACCTTGACAGCATCTCAATTGATGAGAATGGCATTTTGATCGGCAGTTACTCCAACGGTTTAATCAGAGAGCTGGGTCAAATCGCGCTGGCGCGTTTTGAGAATCCACCGGGACTGCTCAAAGTCGGGAGTACCATGTTTGCAAAATCAGTTAACTCCGGTGATCCTGTAATTAGAACAGCTAACACCGGTGGAATGGGTGGAGTGCGATCCAATACGCTGGAAATGTCCAACGTGGATTTAAGTCAGGAATTCACCGAGATGATTATTACGCAAAGGGGTTTTCAGGCTAACTCCAGGATTATTACTTCGGCAGATGAAATGCTGCAGGAGTTAGTTAATCTCAAACGGTAAGTATGGATAGGGGCTTTACAGCCCCTATCCGATAAGAAATGGGGATTCAGCATGGATATATCATTATTTCTTGGTTTAATCATCGGAACCGCCCTAATGATTGGATCAATTGTTTTAAGCGGCCCTTTAAGTGCTTTTTGGAGTCTATCAAGTGTCATGATTACAATTGGCGGATCCTTTGCTGCGCTGCTTGTGCACTTTCCTATGGAAGAATTAGCCAGGCTCGGATCAATCCTTAAGGTAGCCATCATGAATCCGGAACACGATCCGCACACAATTATCGAGACTTTAGTACGCTTTGCGGAAGTGTCCCGCCGCGAAGGACTGCTGGCATTAGAAGAGCGAGCCCAAGAACTTGACGATCCATTTCTTCAAAAAGGCATTCAGCTTGTTGTAGATGGTACTGATCCAGATCTGGTCCGCAGTATTCTTGAAATTGAACTGACTTATATGGAAGAGCGGCATGAGGTCGGTCAAGATATGTTCTCGCAGCTCGGCGCCTACAGCCCAGCATTCGGAATGATCGGAACTTTAATTGGATTGATCATCATGCTTCAGGAACTTAACGATCCGGGCAATCTGGGCACGGGTATGGCAGTTGCCCTGATTACAACCCTCTACGGAGCGGTATTGGCTAACCTGGTTTTCCTGCCTATTGCCGGCAAATTGAAGCTGAAACATGATAAGGAAATCTTGATCAGAGAAATCATGATTGAAGGCATTCTTTCTATCCGCGCAGGAGAAAACCCGCGCATTGTTGAGGAAAAATTAAACGCGTTCCTGCCGAGATACAGTAAAGTCGCACGCGGTGAAGCTTTAGAAAGCGTAGTAGAGGAAGTGAGAACCAGTGCGTAAGCGTAAGATTAAGCAGCCTAAGCAGGTTGGCTCACCGCTGTGGATGACAACCTACGCTGATATGGTTACACTGCTGTTATGTTTTTTTGTCCTGCTGTACGGAATTTCTAATGTTGATGCCGAGAAGTTTCGCGGACTGATGTCCTCGCTGCGAGGTGGATTTGGCATCTTGGACGGTACTGTCGTCAGCGATGAGACTGGAATTTTTTCATCTTCATCCAATATTGCTGTTGAGCAGCTGCAGGGAATCGAGAAGCAGTTAAGCGAGTTTATTGAGTTTGAAGGGTTGAGCGGAACAGTCTATATTGAGCATGAGGATCGGGGATTGGTTGTTCGCTTTGCGGACCAAGTGTTTTTTGACTTGGGTAAAGCGGACTTAAAACCGGAAGCAATTGAGATTCTTACCCGTCTAGGACCACTATTAAAAGACATCCCCAATCCAATTCGCATTGAGGGTCATACCGACAATCTGCCGATTAGTACCGCTCGTTTCCCATCTAACTGGGAACTGTCTACCCATCGCGCTACAAGCGTAATTCGATATTTAGTTGAAGAGTTAGGTTTCAGTCCGGACAAGCTTTCCGCAGCTGGATACGGTGAGTATCGACCGATTGCCGATAATGAGACCCCAGCAGGACGAGCGCTGAACCGCCGCGTTGATATTGTGATTATCAGCATGGATCACTGGGCTGAGGAACCAAAATCAGAGATGGAGTGATAGCTGGTGAGTAGAAAAGTAGAGATTGATCTGAAGTTTATAATTATTGCCCTGGCTTTCATGATTATAGCGTCGGTTGGCAGCGCCTTTACCGCCTATTTGATGCTCGCGCCCGAGCGGCAGGCTGCCAATGCTGCTAAAGCAGATCAAACTGCCAAGGATATCGGCCCTACTTATCAGGTTGGTGATTTTACCGTCAACCTGGCAGAAACTTCATCAATCAGATTCATCCGCACCGGTTTAGTGCTTGAACTGGAAAAAGAAGGCGATCTTAAAGAGGCCGAAAAACGTGAGCCGCAGATTCGCGATCGAGTTATTTCGGTGCTGCGCACCCGTACCTTGGCTGATTTGAAGGCCCCTGATGGATTAGATAAGCTGAGAACAGATCTTATTGAATCCATTAATGAGCTGTTTGTCTCCAGCACAGTTACAGACATATTTTTCGTTGATCTGGTTTTCCAATAAGGGGAGATCACTATGAATGAATTCTTTCTGACCAAGGCTGAAATAGACGCACTACTGGAACAAAACCGCCGTTTGCACTCTTTGTTTGATCAGGAATTAACCGACATTCTGCAAGGTGCTGTTTATCTCCTCGAGAAACACTTATCCTACTTTTTAAGCGCCGGTGTATCCATCGATGGATTTTATGTAGAACGTACAACCGGAATGATGGGGACTCCGATTAAGTCCAGTGATGCGGTCATCTTTCCGGTTGAGTTCCCGCTCGGGGAAACATATGTAATTATCCGCCGAAGCGATGCACAGCATTTAGCCGCTTTCCTCAACACTTCTCTCAACCGTTCTCTGGATCTCCTGGTCGAAGAATTTACCAATGCTCAATCTGAGTTTCTTACTGAACAAACCGGCTACTGGCAGCAGGGAAGAATCAGTCATCCCATAGAACTGCGGGATTTTGAGCTGAAAACACCGATCGCAGAACTCAGTCATTTTGCTCGCTATAATATCAACTTCAATTCTTCCAGCCTGGAGCTATTTTGGTTGATGCCAGGAGAGCGAACTCGACAAAAGATTAGGTTACAGCGGAGCAGTTCTGGTGCAAAAAGGAGAGTAGAGGGTCAAAAAATCATGAATGTAAAGAAGCCCAAAATCGTAAATATAGAGCCATTTGAATTTGATTCCCTTGCCGTGGATCATCCGGAAAAAGGGAATAACGCTATTGAGATCGTAAATGATGTCACCATCCAGATCACCGCTGAGCTGGGCAGTACTCAGATGCGTCTGGAGGATATCATGAAACTAAAGATTGGTGACGTTATCTCCCTGGAAAAAGCAGCTGGAGATCCGGCTGATGTGTATGTAAGCGACCTAAATATTGCTAAGGCTGAGATTACCGTGGTCGATGATCATCTTGGTTTGAGGATTTTGGCCATGGATAACCTAGAAAATCGAATAAAATACTAGATTATGCAGGAATAATCCGGATAAACAGCGAAAGGGTCACAAGATACTGCGAGGTGGCATCGGGTGAGTTTACTTGATATGGAAATGGTGTGGAGTTTGATCAAAGTTGTGGTTGTACTGGCGTGTCTAACACCTTTAATATACTTTACAACCCGATGGTACGGCAGAGTTCAAAAGTTCAATCAAAGCGTAATTGTTAAGGAAAGAACGCCCCTGGGCACCAACAGGACGCTGTTAGTGGTGGAATGGGAAGGAAACCAGTATCTTTTGGCAGTAACCAACCAGCAGATTATAATAATTGATAAAAAGGCAAAGCCGGTTGAGAAAGGTGGGGAGCAGCCATCTCCATAACAGAATTTGGCTTAAATTTAATGGAGAATCCCGGGGAAATGGCAGCGGCTCTGCAGATATTGATCTTATTGACAATCCTAACCCTTGCCCCAGCGATTCTCATTTTAATGACATCGTTTACACGCATAGTAGTTTCACTCTCTTTTGTCCGCAACGCAATAGCTACCAATCAGATGCCTCCGAACCAAGTGCTGATCGGTCTGGCGCTTTTCTTAACGTTTTTCATTATGGCGCCGGTCTTTACCGAAGCGTACACTACGGGGGTCGCTCCTTATTTAGCTGGTGAGACTGATTTCAACACTGCCTTAACTGCAACTATGGAACCGATCCGGGAGTTTATGTTCGCCCACACCAGAGAGAAAGATCTAGCACTTTTCCTAGAGATCCGAGGCGAAGAACTGCCGGAAACAAGAGCGGATGTCAGTACCTTTACCCTGATTCCCGCATTTGTAATCTCGGAGTTAAAGACCGCATTTCAAATTGGATTTATGATTTTTATCCCTTTCTTAGTAATTGATATGATTGTAGCAAGCATCTTAATGGCCATGGGTATGATGATGCTTCCACCAGTCATGATCTCGCTGCCGTTTAAGATTCTCTTGTTTGTACTGGTGGACGGTTGGAATTTAGTTGTGAAATCGCTTTTGGCCAGTTTTCTTTAGGGGATGATTAAATGAGTGAAGTAGAAATCATCGCTTTGGGCAAGGAAGCGGTCAAGACTGTTCTGCTGGTTTCTGGTCCAACTTTAGGCTTAGGACTCTTAGTCGGCCTGCTCGTCAGTATTTTTCAGGCAACTACCCAGATTCAGGAGCAGACTCTGACTTTTATTCCGAAAATCATTGCGGTTTTATTATCGCTTGTGCTGTTTGGACCATGGATGCTGAGGGTTTTGATCAGCTTTGGCCGTCAGATCCTGGAGAATATCCATACATATATTGCTTAAATGGGGTTTAACCATGTTTGGTTTAGAAGCTTATATATTAGCTTTTATTAGGTTTTCAACATTTATTGCAGCTGCTCCGATCTTCAGCCAGCGGGGAATACCACCTCAGCTGAAAATTGGTTTGGCAGCGCTGCTGTCTTTAGCAACTGCACCGCAGGTTTCCCTGGAAGGTTATAACTGGGTGCTGCTGATTGTGCAGGAAATTGGGATTGGATTGATTCTGGCATTTGCAGTAATGCTTGTCTTTGCCATTATCTATTTTGCCGGACAGTTGGTGGATGTGCCGATGGGGTTCGGTATGGCCACAATCTTCGATCCTCAAACTGGAATCCAGATGCCGATTTTTTCGCAGTTTTATTATTTTTTAGCGGTGGCCGTACTGCTGGCAGTAGACGGTCATTTGTGGATCATTAGAGCTTTAGCCCAGAGTTTCGAATTTGTGCCGGTCAGCACCTTTTTTGACCGAGAGTTTAGTCTTGGTGCACTGCTGGAGCTCAGCAAAAACATTTTTGGAGTGGGACTGCAGATTGCCGCACCAATTATGGGCACCATGGTTTTAGTCGACGTTGCCCTGGGAGTGATCACTCGAGTAGTTCCCCAGTTGAATGTCTTTGTTTTGGGTTTTCCCATCAAAATTCTCATGGGTATGCTGATTGTGATCTTAGCCGTTCCAGTTTTTATTTCAATAGCTGCCAAACTGTTTGGTTTTGACGGTCTGCTGATGGAAGTGATTATGGGTTTGATTACTTCCGGCAGTTAGGAGATGAAAATGGATACAGATCTCGCTTTAACCACAGTAAAACTGAATCTGCAGCTTTTTGCCGAGGAAAAAACTGAAGCCGCTACTCCTCATAAAAGGGAAGAGGTACGCAAGGAAGGCCAGGTTGCAAAAAGTGGTGAAATCGGTACAACTCTGATTATTTTGGTAGGTTTCTATGTAATAAAAGCAGCACTGACCTTTGCGATTGAACGCATTTATAACTTGGCGCGCCACATTCTGTCTCAAGCTGCAGCTTGGAACGGCACCGCAGACTACGTGTACTCCTTATATCTGCTGGTGCTGAAAGAAGCGTTGATTGTTGTGCTGCCTGTCTTTGCCGCCTTATTTGTAGTTGGATTTGCTGCCCAAGCTGTACAGGTAGGCTTTATGTTTAACTTAAATCTGATCAAACCACAATTTAACCGGATCAACCCGCTGGAGGGATTTAAACGGCTTTTCTCAAAGCGGGCGCTGGTTGAATTCTTAAAATCTGTGCTTAAAATTGCAGTAGTAGGCTGGATTGTATATTCCCAGGTCAGGCAGCGCATACCCTGGCTGGCCAATTTAGCATCAGTCGACATAACCCATTCGTTTCTGCTGATCAGCAATTCCGTTTTCAGCGTTGTGCAGATGATTGGCATGACTCTCTTAATCCTTGCTGTTACCGACTATTTCTACCAGCGCTGGGAATTCGAAAAAAATATCCGCATGACTAAGCAGGAAATCAAGGAAGAATTTAAGCAGACTGAAGGAGATCCCCTGATCCGCTCCCGCATCCGCCAAAAACAGCGAGAAATTGCCTCCAGACGCATGATGCAGGCGGTTCCCACTGCGGATGTTGTCATCACAAATCCGACGCACTACGCAGTCGCTCTGCTGTATCAGGCTGATAAAATGGCAGCGCCGGAAGTTGTTGCCAAAGGCGCGGGACTGATAGCTTTAAAGATTCGTGAAACAGCGGAAGAACATGGGGTACCTACAGTCGAAAATCCGCCTCTGGCACGGTCGCTGTATAAATCAGTTGAAATCGGGCAGCAGATTCCCGCTGAGCTTTATCCCGCTGTTGCAGAAGTACTGGCGTTTGTATATCGGCTTAAGAATCGGGCTCTATAATCCGCTCTTGGAGGGTAAAAGTTGATTAACGGTTTAGCACCACTGCAAAAATTAAATCAATATCGGGACCTCTATGTCGTAATCGCCGTAATTTTAGTTATTCTCATGATGATCATGCCGGTACCGGCCTTTTTGCTTGATATCCTACTGGCGTGCAACATCAGTCTTTCCCTTTTAATTCTGCTGCTGTCAATGAACATCCGGGAGCCTCTGGAGCTGTCTGCTTTTCCGACCTTATTGTTATTATCGACACTGTTCCGCTTGTCTTTAAGTGTTTCTTCTACCCGCTTGATCCTGCTTGAGGCTAATGCAGGAAACATTATTCGGGCGTTCGGCAACTTTGTTGTCGGCGGAAACTATATTGTGGGCTTTATTATCTTTTTAATTCTGGTTATAGTCCAGTTTATTGTTATTACCAAGGGTTCTGAGCGGGTTGCTGAAGTTGCCGCCCGGTTTACCCTGGACGCTATGCCGGGAAAACAGATGAGCATTGACGCTGATCTCAACGCTGGATTAATATCGGAGGCTGAAGCCCGACAGAAGCGGATTATGATTCAGCGGGAAGCTGATTTTTATGGATCCATGGACGGTGCTTCGAAGTTTATTAAAGGCGATGCTATTGCTGGAATCTTGATTGTAGTAATCGACTTTATCGGCGGCCTTTTAATAGGTATGTTCCAGCGCAATCTTGATTTCCAGCAGGCAATGAACTTATACACACTGTTAACAGTAGGGGACGGACTGGTTTCCCAGATTCCGGCACTGCTGATCAGTACTGCCACCGGAATCGTGGTCACCCGAGCGGCATCTGAAAATAATCTCGGCCATGACCTAAACGAACAACTCTTGAACAATCCTAAAGTGCTGGCTGTAACCAGTGGGGTACTGCTGCTGTTTTCCATTGTTCCAGGCCTGCCTTTTGTGCCCTTTTTCATTCTGAGTGGATTGTTTGGCACAATTGCCTATCTGCTCTGGCGGGAGCAGGCTGCTGCGGAAACTACTACAGCCCAAACCCAAGCGATTCAGGAGCAGGAGGAAAAACGCCAGCCGGAAAGTGTGCTCTCGCTGCTGCAGGTGGATCAGATTGAGCTGGAAATCGGCTACAGCCTAATTCCCCTGGTGGATACCGATCAGGGCGGAGATATGCTTGAACGAATTACCATGATCAGACGGCAGTGCGCTCTGGAATTAGGGATGATTGTCCCGGTGATCCGGATTAGGGATAATCTCCAGCTGCAGCCTGATGGATATGTAATTAAAATTAAGGGGATTGAAGTAGGCAGCGGTCAGCTGCTGCTGAGTCATTACCTCGCGATGGATGCTGGAAATGTAGTAGAAACCGTTCCAGGAGAGCCCACTAAGGAACCGGCCTTTGGACTGGATGCTCTTTGGATCAGTGAAGAAAATCGAGAACGGGCGGAGATTGCCGGTTATACAGTGGTGGATGCGCCCAGCGTTTTAGCTACCCACCTGACTGAAGTCATTAAAAGTCATGCCCACGAGCTTTTAGGACGCCAGGAAGTTCAGACGCTGCTGGACAGCCTGCGAAACGAATACTCAGCTGTAATCAATGAGCTGGTTCCAAATCTGATGAGCGTCGGCGAAATTCAAAAAGTGCTTCAAAATCTGCTCAGAGAGCAGGTACCAATCCGCAATTTGGTGACTATCTTAGAGGCATTAGCAGATGCTGCTCCCATCAGCAAAGATACCGATTATTTAACCGAATATGTCCGTGAAGCACTAGCCCGTCAGATTTCACGGCAGTATTTGGAGAATGACATTTTGTCCGTTCTTACTTTAGATCAAAATTGGGAGACCGTGATCGCGGAGGGGATTGAGCATACAGAACGAGGCAGCATTATTTCTGTTGGACCACGTTTACTGCAGAGTTTATTCGTACAGCTGAAAGCTGCTTTAGAAAGCACAGCCCTGCCTTATCCGGTCATTTTAGTCTCTCCAAGTATCAGATTAGCATTTAAGCGCTTGACCGAAAGGAACTTCCCGGGACTGATAGTCTTGTCTTTCGGTGAAATTGTTCCGGAAATCCAGGTTCAGGCGGCGGGGATGGTGAAATGGCCATATGAAAATCAAGAAATTCCAGGCTGATACGCTGCCTGAAGCAGTAGCAATGATGAAAGCTGAATTTGGAGAAGAAGCGGTAATTTTATACACGAAAGTTGTGAAAAAAGGCCGGTTTTTTGGCCTTTTTGGCAAGAAATGCTATGAAGTGCTGGGCGCTGTTGACCCAAACCGTCAAGCAGCCAAAAACAGTTCAAAGAAAACTGCTGTAAACACAAATCCACCCAACACTGCTGCCGACGAGGAAGAATTAGTCGATATTGAAGAGCGCGCCAGCAGTGTGCAGGAATTATTTCAGCTGCTGCTTCGCCAAGATATCTCCCAAAAACTTGCAGTGGAGATTTTGAAGCCCGTTTTACAGCAGGTACCAAAGCGGGAGTGGACTAATTTGGTTCTGCTCAAACAGCACCTGCGCACTGCAGTCAGCGCCAAAATCCTGGTGGATCCTCCCTGGGATCTGATGGGAGAACAGAAAACTGTAGTGTTTTTAGGGCCTACTGGGGTAGGCAAAACCACGACCATAGCGAAAATTGCTGCTAATTATCATTTAATAGCGCAAAAAAAAGTGGGACTGATAACTTTAGATACATACCGCATTGCTGCCGTGGAACAGCTGAAAACCTACGCAGACATTATCAATGTGCCGCTTAAGGTTGTCTATTCAGGAGCCGAACTTGAGGAGGCGGTGGCTTCATATCAAGACCGAGATCTAATCTTGATTGATACTGCAGGTCGCAGCCATCAAAATGAGAAACAGATGGCAGAATTGGAGGCAGCTTTGGCGGGAATCAGCGCTGAAAAATACCTAGTTTTAAGTGCTACCACTAAGGGCTATGACCTAATGGCAATCATCGACGCATATCGTCCGATTGAAATTGATAATTTGATCATTACCAAACTCGATGAGACTCAAAGTTTCGGCATTCTAGTACAGGCTCCGTCATACGCCCAGGTTCCGATTGCGTTTATCACGAATGGACAGGGTGTGCCTGATGACATAGAAGTAGCCGATATTGATCAACTGACAAATTTGATTCTGGGGGACTAGCTATGAGTGATCAAGCCCAAGGACTACGAGATCTTGTCAAGCAAAATTCGGTCACGATTCCCCGCATACTTGCCGTAGCCAGCGGCAAAGGTGGAGTTGGCAAAACTAATCTCTCCATTAATTTGGCTTTGACACTGATAAAACAAGGTCAAAATGTGGCACTGCTTGACGCAGATCTAGGTCTAGCTAACGCTGACCTTGTTTTAGGAGTATATCCGCAGTACACTCTCTTAGACATTCTTAAGGGAGATAAACAGCTGAACGATATTATTGTATCCGGACCGCTAGGTCTCAAGATAATTGCCGGAAGTTCAGGCGTATATGAGCTTGCCAATATGGGTCAGATCACATTGAACCGGTTTATCCAGTCTACAACCCATTTGAATCACAACCTGGATTTCCTGTTTATTGATACCAGCGCAGGGTTATCCCGCAATGTAATTCTGCTGACTATGGCTGCAGACGAAGTTTTGGTGGTTGCTACCTCTGAACCGAGCAGCATCGCAGATGCATATGGTTTAATTAAAACAATTCTGCAGCGTGATCGAGCCAAGGAGATTATTGTGATTGGCAATATGGTGCGCTCTCCCAACGAGGGGATTCTGATTTGGCAGAAAATCAATACTATGACAGCCCGATTCCTGCAGAGAGAGGTGAAATACGCGGGCAGTGTTCTGTATGATCGGAAGGTTGCTGCTGCAGTCCAAAAACAAAAAGCTCTGGTCCTAGCTTATCCAGGCTGCAGTGCGAGTAGATCTATTCGGAAAGTGGCTCTGAACTTGCTGAATCGCAAATATCTTGCTGCAAGATCCCCGAATGAAATCACACCAATGGCCTAACAGGAGGGATAGTTTGGTGCCTACCCCTAATCAAAATATTGAATTAATTATTGCCAACGAAGCTGATAAGGTATACCTAAGCCGCATCGAAGACATCGACGACGATCACTTGGTTGTGGCAGCTCCAATGGAAAATGGAGTGCTGGTAGCGGTACGTCCAGAAACCTCTGTACTTATTTCCTATAAAAGGGTGGGTCCGGTGGCAGAAGGCCGATACCAAGCTTCCGGAATTATAAAGCGTCGATTCAGGCAGGAGAATGTGCCTGTGCTGTTAATTAGACTGACCAGTGACTGGAAAAAAAACCAGCAGAGGGATTTTGTACGCGTCAATGTTTTGTTAGAGGGTATCTATAACGGTCTTAACGATTGTATAGTAAAAGATTTGAGTGGCGGGGGTCTGCTTTTCGCCGCAGAAGAAGAGCTTGAAGTTGGTTCAGTTGTGTTTATTGACCTTAAACTCGATCAAAACGTGATTCGTTTGCACGGTAATATCGTAAGAGCTGTACCTAAAGAGTCAGGTTATGAATACGGCATGAGCTTTATAAATCTTGACGAACAAACGCGACAGCTGATCATTCAATTCGTCTATAAACGCCAAATCGAAATACATCGCAAGGTCAAAAACCAAAATTCGTAGGAAGTTGATTAAGATGAATAGAGAGACTGTTGATCTAGCAGAACTGTGGCAGCAGTACAAATTAAATAATGATCTGACTGCAAGGGAGAAGATTATTGAGGAGTATATTCCACTGGTGCAGTATATTGCGGGTCGAATCGCGATTCATCTGCCTGACAGTGTGGATTATCATGATCTGATCAGCTACGGGGTCTTTGGATTAATGGACGCAGTCGATAAGTTCGATCTTGAACGAGATATCAAGTTTGAAACCTATGCCAGCCTGCGCATCAGGGGTGGGATTATGGATGGCTTGCGGTCCACCGATTGGATTCCCCGCAGTGTGCGCAGTAAGGCGAAGCAGGTCGACCAAGCGATTATGAATTTAGAGCATCAGTTAGGCAGACGTCCTAGTGATCAGGAAGTGGCTGCTGCGCTGGAAATGCCCTTAGATAAATACTATGAAACAGTTGACCAAGTCAGAAGCATCGCTCTTTTGTCCCTGGATGACCAGATCAGCAGCGATCCCGATTCTGATTCCCTGACTTTGATGGATACGCTTGACGATCCAGCTGCCGCGGTGGATCAAGAGCTTGTAGACCAAGAAACCCTGCAGGAATTAGCTGCCGCGGTCGATCAATTGGAGGAAAGAGAAAGACTTGTAGTGTCCCTGTATTACCACGAAGGGCTGACATTAAAGGAAATAGGGCATGTGCTGGACGTATCAGAGTCGAGAATCAGTCAAATTCACAGCAAAGCGATTCGGACACTGCGGAGTAAACTCAAATTTGCTTAACCCAATCTAGGAGGTTTTGAGCATGTCGATTAAGTTTCCTGATATGCAGGTATTGGTAGGCAGAATCGATCAAATACCGAAGATTCTGCGGGAAGGAGATCCGACCGGCGCTGGAAAAGTCGCTCCCGCTGTTGTCCAGGAACATGCCGAAAAACCTAAAAAAGTAAATGACAGTCCAAAAACAGCCCGCCTGCGCAATCAAAAGCGCCATAAAAAAGAAAGCAATTCCGGCGGCAAGCAGCGCCGAACAACCGGCAGCAAATTAGATATCAGAATCTAGTTGGGAGGATTTCGATGAGTCAGTCCTTGATCTTCTTAATTGGTTTAGCAATCGGGTTTATCGGCGGCTTTGTAGTTAAATCTAATCTCGGCGCCGATTCAAAAACAGTAAGCTATCCAACAGATATGGATACTTTTGAAGCAGTTTTAGAGCAGTATTTAAACGAATTAGAGAGCAAACAGCAGGAAATTTTGCACGAGTTTAACCAATCGAAAGCCTCCCAACCCAGTCCTAATCAAGCCTTAGGACGAGCTTACCATGATAAAGCCGAGCAGGTAATCCACCTTTTGAGCCAAGGGTATAATTATACCGAAGTTGCTCAAAAACTAGGCTTAGGAACAGGAGAAGTCGAGCTGATTTATCAATTGAAAAATAATGAAATTACTCATTGATTAAGCTCGTCAACTGTGTTATAATCTGCATTGGTGTTTAAAACACACGCAGTTTGATGTGGAGCAAGGTGTGCCTTAATGGTCTTGTTCACAGATGATGCTGCGGAGGAATAAACAAAAAGGGAGGAGGTGAGCGACTTGGCCGTTATCACCATGAAACAGCTGTTGGAGGCCGGCGTTCACTTTGGTCATCAAACCAGACGTTGGAATCCAAAAATGGCACCTTATATCTTCACAGAGCGCAATGGTATTTATATCATTGACCTGCAGAAAACTGTGAAGAAAGTTGAAGATGCTTATAACTTTGTCCGTGAAGTCGTTGCCGATGGCAAATCAATTTTGTTTGTCGGTACTAAAAAGCAAGCTCAGGAAACCATCAGAGAAGAAGCCGAACGCTGCGGCATGTACTATGTTAATCAGCGCTGGCTGGGCGGAATGCTGACCAACTTTAAGACAATTAACCGCAGTATCGCGCGTTTGCATGAACTGGAAAAGATGCGCGAAGATGGTTCTTTTGATCTGCTTCCCAAGAAGGAAGTCCTGCAGTTAGAAAAAGAACTGGTCAGACTCAACCGTTTCCTCGGCGGTATCCGCGAAATGAGAAAACTGCCTGGTGCTTTGTTTGTAGTAGATCCTCGCAAAGAGCGCATTGCTGTAGCAGAGGCTCGCAAGTTAGGTATTCCGATTGTAGCAATTGTGGATACTAACTGTGATCCTGATGAGATTGATTACGTAATCCCCGGCAATGATGATGCGATTAGAGCTGTCAAATTATTGACTTCCACAATCGCAGACGCTGTTATCGAAGCAAAAGAAGGTAATGTTGACACAGAATCGACTGCTGGCGAGACAGAAGACGAGGTCTTAGTTACTGTTTCTGAAGAAACAGAAGAGTAAAGAAATAACACGAGGGGAGCTGGTTTGAGGGTGTACACTCTCGTGATGCTCCCTTTTTTTATGAAAACGCAGAAGGAGGGATTTTGGTGGCAAATATTAGTGCTCAGATGGTTAAAGAGCTGCGCCAGAGATCCGGTGCAGGTATGATGGACTGTAAAAAGGCCTTAGTTGAGACTAATGGTGATATGGAAGCTGCCCTTAAATATCTGAAGGAAAAAGGTTTAGCTGCAGCGGCAAAAAAAGCTGGTAGAATTGCAGCCGAAGGTTTGGTTGACGCATACATCCACGCTGGTGGCCGCATCGGCGTATTAGTAGAGATAAACTGCGAAACAGACTTTGTCGCTAAAACTGATGAGTTCCAAGAATTTGTAAGAGACATCGCAATGCATATCGCGGCAGCTAATCCGCAGTATGTATCCCGGGAGGAAGTTCCGGAAAGCATTATTAATCAGGAAAAAGAGATTTTCAAAGCAGCTGCACTTAATGAAGGCAAGCCGGAACATATCGTTGACAAGATTGTTGAAGGCAGAATTGACAAATACTTATCTGAGATCTGCTTGCTGGAGCAGCCTTTTGTAAAAGACCCGGATTTAACTGTACAACAGGTACTCCACGATAAGATCGCGAAGATTGGGGAGAATATTTCCATCCGGCGGTTTACTCGCTTCGAACGCGGTGAGGGAATTGAGAAACGCCAAGAAGACTTCGCTGCAGAAGTAATGTCTCAGATCAAGCAGTAAGGAGCACCTTTTTGGTGTTCCTTTTTTCTTATACCGCAGGAAATAAAAGGGAAATCAGTCTCAACGCAGAATATTTTAGGGAGAGAGTGAAAGTATGACTAAAGCAAAATACAAGCGAATTGTGTTAAAATTGAGTGGAGAAGCATTGGGCGGGGAAAGTGGCTTTGGCATCGATCCCGATGTGGTCAATGAAATTGCTCTCAGCATCAAAAACGCGTTCAGCTTAGGTGTAGAAATCGCAGTTGTCGTTGGCGGAGGCAATTTCTGGCGTGGAGCGGTCGGCAGTGCCAAAGGCATGGACCGCAGTACCGCCGATTACATGGGTATGCTGGCGACCTGTATTAATGCTCTAGCGCTGCAGGATGCTTTAGAAAAGATTGGTATTCCCACCCGAGTTCAGACTGCTATTGAAATGCGGGAAATTGCCGAGCCCTATATCAGACGCCGGGCTATCCGCCATTTGGAAAAGGATCGAGTAGTAATCTTTGCATCGGGCACAGGCAACCCTTACTTTTCCACTGATACCACTGCGGCTTTAAGGGCAGCTGAAATCGAAGCAGAAGTCATCTTGATGGCAAAAAAAGGTGTTGATGGGGTTTATGATTCCGACCCTCGCATCAACTCTGATGCTGTAAAGTTTGATACCCTCGAATACATCGATGTTCTCAATCGTGGATTAGGGGTAATGGATTCTACAGCAACTTCACTCTGCATGGACAACGGAATCCCGATAATTGTGTTTAATTTCAACGAGGAAAACAGTATTGTTCGAATTATTCGCGGAGAATCTCTTGGAACAATCATAGGGGGGAGAAATAATGGTTAGTGAACTTTTGAAAGACGGAGAAGCGAGAATGAAACAGGTGATTGCCTCTACCAACGCCTCGTTTGGAGGTATTCGCACCGGAAGGGCAAACCCAAGTATTTTGGATCGAATTGTTGTCAATTATTACAACACACCGACGCCGTTGAATCAAATGGCCACCATTTCTGCTCCAGAACCTCGGCTCCTGGTTATTCAGCCTTGGGATAAAACATCGATTAAAGATATCGAAAAAGCAATCATGGCATCTGATTTAGGATTAACCCCAGCTAATGACGGCAATCTTATTAGGATTGCAATACCTCAGCTGACTGAGGAGCGGCGCAAACAGCTGGTCAAAGTTGTTAAAAAGGAAGCGGAAGAGCACAAAATTGCGGTCCGCAATATCCGCCGTGATCTTAACGATGAAATCAAGAAAATGGAAAAAGATGGAGAGATTACTGAGGATGAAAGCCGCCGCTATCTGAATGATGTGCAAGAGCTTACTGATAAGTATATCGGTGAAATCGACCGCTTAGCAGAATTGAAGGAAAAGGAGATTCTGGAAATTTGAGCAGTATCGATTGGACACTAATTATCGGGTATCCGCTGCACGAAGCTGTAGAATACCTGCGCGAGGAACAGCAGGATTACCGCGTGATTATGACCGCGCCGCCGAAGAAGCGTGATGCAGTTCCTGAGGATGCTGAGGACAGCGTACGCATCATTGGAATTCGCTCGGTTTCTGACTGCCTTGAACTTATCTGCGCAGCCTGCGATTGGTCAGTTAGGTAGCGGTTCGGGGCACTAGGAGGATGGGTATGAGCATTCCAGAGCATGTTGCAATAATTATGGACGGAAATGGGAGATGGGCAAAGCAGAGAATGATGCCCCGTTACTTTGGACACCGGGAAGGAGTTAAATCTTTAAAGCGCATCGTTAGGTACAGCGGCGACATTGGTGTTAAGATTCTTACAGTCTATGCGTTCAGTACCGAAAACTGGAGCCGCCCGGCAGGAGAAGTGCAGTACTTGATGGGACTGATGGAACGAACGTTCAGCGCTGAACTCGATGAATTGATCGATAATGGAGTTAAGATCCGCATCATTGGTGATATCAGCTCTGTTTCTGTTAAACAGCAGAAGATCTGGCGGGCCGCTGAAGAGCGGACCAAGGATAACAACCGCCTGCATTTAAATGTTGCCTTTAATTATGGCGGTCGAATGGAGATCACCGCAGCGATTCGAACCATAGCCGCAGATGTCTTGGCCGGCAGGCTCAACGCGGATCAAATCACTGAAGAGGTTGTCAGCCGATATTTATACACAGGCGATTTGGTTGACCCCGATCTGATCATCCGAACCGGCGGAGAGCTGAGAATGAGTAATTTTCTGCTGTGGCAGGCTGCTTATTCTGAGTGGTATTTCACGGAAACGCTTTGGCCGGATTTCAGCGTCGAAGAATTTCAGAAAGCCCTGGACAGTTTTAAACAGCGGGAACGCAGATTTGGCCGCGTTACTGAATAAAGGCTGGTAGGTGACAGTTTTGGTAACAAGGATTTTGACAGCAATCATAGGAATTCCGGTTTTTCTGGCAGCAGTTTATTTCGGTGGGCTTTATCTGCAGATCGGAACCGCACTACTTGTTTTAGTAGGATTGTATGAGCTTAACAGAATGCATGGAGGACAGGGATATTGGGACTACCTAATTCTCGCTGGACTATCACTGTTGATTCTGGCATATACTGGAGTGGATCCCTCTTTCCTGGCAGTGTGGTTTGCAGCGCAGTTAGTTTATCTCTTGGTTAGAGCAACCTTTACCACGGGCAGGCCGTTGATGCAGATGTGGCAGATGGCTGCAGTATTTTACGCTGCTGGTTTATTCAGCTTCTTGTGGTTGGTCAACGCTGAATTTGGCTTTATTTGGAGCTTATTCGGAATCGTAACTACATGGGCAACTGATACCGGTGCTTATTTTGCTGGTTCAGCTTTCGGAAAAACCAAATTGGCACCGGCTATCAGCCCCAATAAGACTAGGGAAGGTTCCCTTGGCGGAATTGCAGCTGCAGCTATGGCAGCGGTAATTTTTGCAGTAGCTGCCGACCAGCCCGTATTTTACCTGATCCTTACCGCGGTATTTTTATCGATCATCGGTCAAGTTGGAGATTTGGTTGAATCTGCCATGAAACGGGAAAGGGAGGTTAAAGACTCAGGAACAATCTTTCCGGGCCATGGCGGAGTACTCGACCGCTTTGATTCACTGCTGTTTGTAATGCCTGCGCTTTATTTTATTTTGAAATACATCCCAGTGTTTGTGTAATGGCCCTCGACCGGGAGGGTAGCGTGTGTTCCCATATATCACTCCATTTTTGATGGGAATCCTGATCGCAGCAGTAATTCATCCTGCTGTTGATTACTGTGAGTTAAAAGGCTGTCCAAGAGGACTCGTTTCACTGATACTTGTCTTAATTATATTTGGCAGCCTTTTGTTTTTAATCGGGTTTGCGGTTGTGGGGCTGTGGAACGAGGTTGATCAGCTGATCCAGTTGTTTCAAACACTGTACAGCGGTGGTTATCGCGCTTTTGAAGACATCAATCAATTTGTGCAGACCCTTCCGGAACCGATCCGGAACATGGTTCCCGCCATCACCGAAAATTTAAATCAATTTGTCATCGGACTGCTGATCGAGGTATTGAATTTTGTCAAACAAATTCCTAATACATTCTTTACTTGGATCCTAGCGGCGATGACTGCTTTTTTTGTATGCAGAGATAAAAGAGAAATAGCCAGATTTATCACTGGTCTTATGCCGAAAAGCTGGCACACCAAGTTCTTCGTCCTAAAACATCAGGTGGTGCAGGGATTATTTGCCTATTTAAAAGCTCAGTTGATTCTGATGTGGATTTCTGCCTGTATTGCGATCAGCGGGTTTTTACTTGTGAATCAGGCGTATGCCTGGGTTTTAGGAATTTTGGTCGGATTGTTCGACTTAATACCCGTGCTGGGGCCCGCAGCAGTTTTTCTTCCGGTCATTATATTTAATCTTTTTTCCGGGCTTACTGCAAAAGGTATTTTTATTGGTCTTGTATGGCTGATCCTGATGGTCATCAGGCAGATCTGGGAGCCTCAGATTATGGGCAGTCAAGTCGGCCTGCATCCCCTTTCCGCAACAGCTGCCCTTTACCTGGGAGTAAAAGCGATGGGAGCGGCCGGTTTCATCTTCGGCCCGATTATTGCTATCTTTGGAAAGGCCATTTACTTCATTCTCAGAGATGACTAACAGGAGACTTGATTAGGAACAGGAAGGAATATATTAATGATAAATGTTGCTATACTAGGTTCAACGGGTTCAATCGGAACTCAGACCCTTGATGTGCTGAAAAACTTACCAGGATTTCGAGTATATGGTTTAAGCGCATATCGAAGCATTGAGAAGTTAAGCGAGCAGATCAGCGAGTATATACCTCAGAAAGTGGTGGTCAATGATCCTGAGGCTGCCAAGCAGCTGAAACAGAAATACAATATCGAGACGGCTTCCGGCAGGGAGGGTCTGATAGAATTGGCCAGCGATCCTGAGGTAGATGTGGTTGTGATGGCTTTAGTGGGATTTGCCGGCCTAGAGCCGACGATAGCAGCTCTCGAAGCGGGAAAAAAAGTCGCTTTAGCCAACAAAGAAACACTGGTTGTCGGTGGCCATCTGGTAATGGAGCATCGTTCCCAGATTATTCCCATCGACTCGGAGCACAGCGCAATCTGGCAGATTATGGATGGAAAAAACCCTCAAGATATAGATGCAGTGATCCTTACTGCTTCAGGCGGACCGTTTTTATCAGAACCGGAGGACTTGTCTCAAGTTACAGTTGATCAAGCCCTCAAGCATCCAACCTGGAACATGGGCGGTAAGATTACCATTGACTCGGCCACTCTGATGAACAAGGGTCTGGAAGTAATTGAAGCCCATTGGCTGTTTAATCTTGACTATGATAAAATTGAAGTAATTATTCATCCCCAAAGCATCATCCATTCGATGGTGCGGTTCAGGGATGGATCGGTTTTGGCACAGTTGGGACCGGCGGATATGCGGATGCCGATTCAATACGCTCTCACTTATCCCCGGACTGTAGAGTCCCAAGTGTCTGCATTAGATTTTTCTAAGCTTACGGCACTAACCTTTAGTGACTGTGATTCTCAGCGCTTCCCATGCTTGGAATTAGCCTACCAAGCGGGAAGAATTGGCGGTACTATGACGACGGTTTTAAATGCAGCCAATGAAGTTGCGGTTAACTTGTTTTTGAAGAATAAGATCTGCTTTACTCATATTCCGGAAATTGTTCAATCCGCAATGAACAAACACAGTCCTGTAATGCAGCCGAGTTTGGCAGAACTGATTGCAGTTGATCGGGAAGCGAGAGCACATGCACTCAGGATCAGTGAAATTTTAGGAAGGATGGGGTAGTGTGCCTACTATAGTAGCTTTTATCCTTGTTTTTGGGACCATTGTTTTCTTTCATGAGCTGGGACATTTTATCGTAGCTAAACTGGCAGGAGTAATGGTATATGAGTTTGCGCTTGGGTTTGGACCGCGTTTACTGCACACCAAAAAAGGTGATACGGTGTATTCTGTCAGGCTGCTGCCTCTTGGCGGATTCGTCAAGCTGGCAGGGATGGATGAACCGGAAACGGGTCTGGACTCCGTTGATGAGCAGCATCCCGGCAATTTTAACAACAAGCCGCTGTTCGTTAGGTTAGCAACAATAGCAGCCGGACCATTCATGAACTTTGTTTTAGCTGCGCTGATTCTGACTTTGTACGCAGCATTAATCTTTATTCCGCCAACAATTGTTTCTCTCTCTCCCGGTATGCCGGCAGAGCAGGTGGGACTAGAACTAGGTGATCAAGTTATTAGGGTGAACAATTCCCCGGTGCGGGATCTAGACCATCTGATTAACGCAATCGAAGAGTCGGCTGGTCAGGAACTGCACTTAACAGTCAAACGTGATGATCAAACATTTGATGTGACAGTTATGCCTGAAGTTGAAGATGGCAGAGGCATTATTGGAGTTGGTTTAAATGCCAAGATGAAAACGCCGTTCTTCACCGCTATCGGCAACGGCATATCGCAAACTTGGATGTTTACAAAAGAGACAGTCCTTGCCCTTGGCGGCATGTTTACCGGTAAAGTAGAGCCTGAGCTTGCGGGTCCAATCGGAATCTATCAGATGGTCGGTGCATTTGCCGCGCAGGGAATTGCCAGCTTAATGATTTTAGCTGCTGTCCTTAATGTTAACCTGGGGCTGTTAAACCTGCTGCCCATTCCGGTACTTGATGGCGGCTGGATCTTGATTTTTATTGTGGAAGCACTGCGGGGCAGACCGTTGAAAGAAGAGCACCGGGGAGTGGCGCAGTTTGTCGGCGTGGCTCTCCTGCTTATGCTGATGGTTCTTGCAACCTACAGTGATATTTCAAAACTATTATCCTAAGGAGTAAATAATGGGAAGCAGTACACGAAGAGTTAGGATCGGCTCTACCGCAATCGGAGGTGGAGCTCCAATTGCAGTGCAGAGTATGACTAATACAGATACGCGGGATGTGGACGCAACTGTGGCTCAAATCACAGCCCTCGCTGATGCAGGCTGTGACATTGTCCGGGCAGCAGTGGTCGATCAGGAAGCGGCCCTTGCTTTAGGCAAGATCAAGGAAAAGATCCAAATCCCGCTTGTCGCTGATATTCATTTTGACTACCGCCTGGCACTGATCGCAATTGAGCAGGGCATCGACAAGCTTAGGATTAATCCCGGCAATATCGGTTCCCGCCCTAAGGTTGAGGCTGTGGTCAAAGCTGCCGAAGCTAATCAGGTGCCAATTCGGATTGGCGTCAACTCCGGATCGTTGGCCGACTGGGCAGTCGAGAAGTACGGCCACACGCCAAAAGCCATGGTAGAGAGTGCGCTGGAACACGTCAAGATTTTAGAGGACTTTGGCTTTACAGACATTGTCATCTCCTTGAAAGCTACCGGTGTTCCCTTTACCATTGAAGCTTACGAGCTGATTTCAAAGCTGGTTGATTATCCACTGCATGTAGGTATTACCGAAGCGGGGACCAAGTGGTTTGGCAGCATCAAGTCGGCTGTAGGGATCGGCGCACTGCTGGCAGCAGGAATTGGCGACACAATCCGTGTTTCTTTAACCGGAGACCCGATAGAAGAGGTCAAAGTAGGGTGGGCGATTCTCCAGGCGTTAGAGCTGCGTTTTCGCGGTCCCGTCTTTATTTCGTGCCCAACCTGCGGCCGCACCAAAATCAATCTAGAGAAAATAGCTGAAGAAGTTGAGGAGAAACTGAGCAATCTTACCAAACCGCTGAAAATTGCTGTTATGGGCTGTGAAGTTAATGGTCCGGGAGAGGCCAAGCAAGCAGATCTGGGCATTGCCGGCGGCAATGGTGTAGGATTGATCTTTCGCAAAGGTAAGGTAATCCGTAAAGTTGCTGAGGAAGAGCTGGTCAACGCCTTAGTAGCTGAAGCGCTAAAACTAGAACAGGAAGTTCAGTAGGGGGTTCGTTTGGACATGCGTGTTACTCAAATATATGCTCCAACACTTAGAGAAGTGCCTGCAGAAGCAGAATTAATCAGCCACCAGTTTATGCTGCGCGCCGGACTGATGCGCAGAGCAGCATCGGGAGTCTATACCTATCTGCCGCTTGGTGTGCGGGTGCTGCAGAAAATTATGAGTATTATTCGGGAAGAGTTGAATAAAGCAGGCGGACAGGAAGTTATGCTGCCGATTATCCAGCCTGCCGAGCTGTGGCAGGAGTCAGGCCGGTGGAATGACTATGGTGATGAAATGTTTCGTCTCAAGGATCGCCACGACCGGGAATTTTGTCTTGGTCCCACCCATGAAGAAATCGTTACTGCCTTAGTTCGGGCTGATGTGCGTTCCTATAAACAACTGCCGCTGATGCTTTACCAGATTCAAAACAAGTATCGCGATGAAATTAGACCGCGCTTCGGAGTGATCCGCAGCCGCGAGTTTATTATGAAGGACCTCTACTCCTTTGATCGGGATGAGGAAGGGCTCGATCAGAGCTATCAGGCAATGTACGATGCATATACCCGCATTTTCACCCGCTGCGGATTAGAAACTCGACCGGTAGAAGCTGATACCGGTGCAATCGGCGGCGATAATTCCCATGAATTTATGGTATTAGGCGATGCGGGCGAAGATTTGGTTGTCTACTGTCAGGACTGCGATTACGCCGCCAATGTGGAGCAAGCAGAATGCGCTCCTTATGAAGCTGAGTCCGGCGAGATGCTGTCTTTAGAGGAGATTGCTACTCCCAATGTGACTACCATTGATAAACTGGTTGAGCTGTTAGGAATTGAAGGCAGCCGTTTGATCAAAACCATGATCTACCTTGCAGATGACCAACCGATAGCGGTCCTAGTAAGCGGCGATAATAACATTAACGAAATCAAACTTAAAAAAGTACTTAAATGCGAGAATCTAGTCCTAGCAGACAGTAGAACTATTGAAGAGGTGACTGGAGCTCCTGTGGGTTTTGCCGGACCAATCGGCCTGGAAATTCCCATTGTCGCTGACTATTCCGTAATCGGGCTGGTAAATGCGGTCGCAGGAGCAAATAAAAAAGATGCCCATATTGCTAACGTTAACATCAACCGCGACTACAAAGCAGCTGTAACTGCAGATATTAGAGAAGCGCGCGAAGGAGATAAGTGCGTCCGGTGTGGAGGAACGCTCACCAGTGCCCGGGGGACCGAAGTAGGGCAGGTATTCAAGTTGGGAACCAGGTATTCCCAGGCTTTGAAAGCCAACTTTGTTGATGAGAACGGAAAAGAGCAGCCGATCATTATGGGCTGCTATGGCATTGGTGTAAGCCGGACCATGGCAGCCATTATTGAACAGCACCATGATGAGGACGGCATCTGCTGGCCAGTCAGTGTGGCGCCATATCACGTGATCATAGTTCCGGTCAGCTATAAAGATACAGAACAAAGAGAGGCTGCGGAAAAACTCTACAATGAGTTGACTCAAGCAGGGGTTGAAGTAATTCTGGATGACCGCGATGAGCGTCCGGGTGTTAAATTTAAGGACGCAGATTTGATCGGATATCCAGTCAGAATTACCGTCGGTCCCAGACAGCTAAAGGAAGGCAATGTTGAGCTGTATATCCGCAGTTCGAAAACTCAGGTTGTGATTCCCATATCCGAAGTTGAGCAGCAGGTAAAATCAATATTGATCCGTTAGGAGAATGATTATGAAAGTTGCTGCAATTGTACCAGCTTACAATGAAGAGCGGACTGTTGGTACGGTTGTTTCAGCACTGTTAAGTTCACCGCTGATTGATGAAATAATTGTGGTCAGCGATGGTTCGCAGGATCGCACTGCTGAAGCTGCGCGAAAAGCAGGAGCAAAAGTATTAGAGCTGGAAGAAAATGTTGGCAAAGGTGGAGCGATGCTGGCTGGTACCAAAAATACTGATGCAGATGTGTTTTTGTTTATCGATGCCGACCTAGTCGGTTTAAATAAAAAGCACATTGCCGGTCTGCTGGGCCCCATCATTCATCAGAGGGCGGAAATGACGGTCGGGGTATTTGACCATGGTCGACTAGCTACTGATTTAGCCCAAAAAATCACTCCATTTTTATCGGGGCAGAGGGCTGTAACCAGAAGTTTCTTCCTGCAGATACCTGAATTGGAAAACAGCCGCTACGGGGTTGAGATGGCTCTATCTCGCTATGCTCGCCACCAGCATGCTAGAGTTGAAACGGTTCCGCTTCCGGATCTTTCCCAGGTAATGAAAGAAGAGAAGCGGGGCTTAATGCGGGGGTTTGCCCAGCGTCTAAAGATGTATTGGGAGATATTACGGGCGGTTAAGCTTTAACTTCCGATATAGGAGGAATAGGATTGGGATCAGTTTATGTGATTAAACCGGATCGCAGAGATTTCCTAGCGAATTTTTCTCCGGATCCTATCACTGAATCCGTTGAGATCAAGCAGATTGAAGTTGATCCGGTCAACCACAGTTGGAAATTCCTGCTTGTTGGCAGGCGGCAGGGAACTGCAGAGTTTTGGGATCAATTAGCCAAAGAACTGCAGGCTAAAATCCCCCAGGTAAAACAGGTCGAATTCGTTTGGGAAGAACCGGATCCAACCGACGATATCAGTTATATGGATCATGTAATTAAAAACTTCACCCCGCCAGTAATCACTGTTGAAGATCAGCCTGACAAACCGGCCAATGGACGGAGAAGATGGGGGAGAAGACGGGCTAATCTTGAAGCCGAGATTAATCAGCCGCATATTCCTATTAGAGAGATTGAGATTGAGGAGAACAACATTGCTATTCAAGGTGAGGTTGTCGCTTTTGATAAACGCAATCTCCGCAGCGGCAAGATTTTAGTAACTTTCGATGTTTGGGATCACACCGACTCCATAACCTGCAAATTGTTCTTAGATCCTGAAGATGATGTGCCCGAAATCCATGTCGGCGAGTGGCTGAAAGTGAAAGGCAATGTCCAGTTTCAAAGTTTTGAACAGGAACTGGCGCTGATGGTTAACCAGTTTAGCCGCGCTGAGCCACCTGCGCCGCTGATGGATAATGCGTCGAAGAAGCGGGTTGAACTCCATCTGCATACAAAAATGAGCGGATTAGACGGAGTACTGGATGTGGAGGATGCGGTACGGCAGGCGGCTGCATGGGGCCATGCAGCAGTAGCAATTACTGATCATGGTGTTGTGCAGGCCTTTCCATCAGCCTATTTTGCCGGTAAAAAACACGGCATCAAGATTATCTACGGCCTTGAAGGTTATCTGATTGACCAAGAAAATGATCGGCCTTATCATATTGTGATATTGGCTAAAAACCAGGCCGGCTTAAAGAATCTTTATAAGCTGGTTTCTTTTTCGCATATAGATTACTTTTACCGCAGGCCGCGCATCCCCCGCAAAGTGCTGGAGGAGCATCGGGAAGGATTGATTATCGGAGCAGCCTGCGAGCAGGGCGAAGTTTATCAAGCCTGTTTAAATCGGGATCCCCGCCTGCGGGAGATTGCCAGTTTCTATGATTATCTTGAAATTCAACCTTTAGGAAACAATGAGTTTTTAATTGGCACAAGCCGCGTAAGCACCACCGAAGATTTGAAAGAAATCAATCGCTTAATCTGCCGAATTGGGGCAGAGCTCAATATACCGGTTGTGGCTACATGTGACGTGCACTTCCTGCGTCCGGAGGATGCGGTATACCGCACAATCTTACTGCGGGGTCAAGGTTTTGAGGACGCAGAACGGCAGGCTCCGCTCTATTTCCGGACAACAGAAGAGATGCTGGATGAGTTCAGCTATCTGAGCGAAGAATTGGCGTACGAAGTAGTTGTGGAGAACTCCAACCGGATTGCCGAGCAAATTGAGGACATTACGCCGATACCCCAAGGTCTGCACCCACCCCATATTCCCGATGCGGAAGAAAAACTGGAGCAGCTGTGTTACGATACAGCTCGCAAGCTGTATGGTGATCCCCTGCCCCAGCTGGTGGAGGAGCGGCTGAAAAAGGAACTGAAAGCAATTATCGGCAATGGTTATGCTGCGCTGTACTGGACAGCTCGTCAGCTGGTGCAGAAATCCGAGTCAGATGGCTACATGGTGGGCTCTCGGGGTTCGGTGGGCTCATCGTTTGCAGCCTGTATGAGCGGTATTACCGAGGTAAATCCGCTGCCGCCCCATTATCTGTGCCTTGACTGCCACCACCACGAGTTTTTCACTGGCGGTGAAGTGGGCTCAGGTATCGACCTGCCGCGGAAAGACTGTCCAAACTGCGGCAAGCCGCTGCACAGAGACGGATTTGATATTCCGTTCGAAGTATTTCTTGGATTTGATGGTGATAAAGTTCCTGATATCGACTTGAATTTCAGCGGTGAATACCAGGCAACTATTCAGAAGTACACTGAAGAGCTGTTCGGTGAAGACTATGTGTTCCGGGCAGGAACAGTCGGCACCCTGGCTGATAAAACAGCTTTCGGCTTTGTAAAAAATTACCTGGATGAAACCAACCAAGTTAAACGCAAAGCGGAAATTAACCGCATGCTGAAAAAACTTGTGGGAGTCAAGCGCACTACTGGTCAGCATCCAGGTGGAATGATTGTCGTGCCGGATGATATGGAGATTTACGATTTTACTCCAATCCAGTACCCAGCCAATGACCCGAAGAGCGGGGTAGTGACAACTCACTTCGAGTTCAGCTACATTCACGACAGCCTTGTCAAACTGGACAACCTCGGCCACAAAGGACCAACCATGATGCGGATGTTTGAGGAATTTACCGATACACGAGTTACCGAAATCCCCATGGATGATCCGGCCACAATGGCAATCTTTAGGGGTTTAGAATCCTTAGGCGTTACTGAAGAGCAGATCGGCACTCCCATCGGAACTTTGGGAATTCCCGAGTTCGGCACCGACTTTACCCGCCAGGTTCTAGAGGATATTCTGCCGACAACTTTTGCCGATTTGGTAGCAATCATGGGATTAACCCACGGAACCGATGTATGGCTGAACAATGCCCAGAATCTGATCCGGGAGAAAGTCACTGACTTTAAGAATGTTATTGCCTGTCGCGACGATATTATGGTCTATCTTATGCATAAAGGCTTATCTGCAAGCGATGCGTTTCGCATCATGGAGCAGGTTCGCAAAGGCAGGGGTCTAAGCGAGGATGACATCCAGCTGATGAAGCAGTTTGATGTGCCTGATTGGTATATCGATTCTTGTTTTAAGATTAAGTACATGTTCCCGAAGGCCCACGCTGTTGCCTATGCGTTTACGGCTTATCGCGCGGCATACTATAAGGTGCATCATCCGGCTGCCTTCTACGCTACCTTCCTAAGCGTGGAAATCGATTCGGTTAACGCGGATATAATTGTTCAAGGCGAACAGCATATCCGGGCTGAGATTGCCGGTATCGAAGCTAAAGGTAATGATGCGACCGCAAAAGACGCTGACACAGTCACAATCCTTAAGGCGGTCTTAGAAGCAATCTCAAGAGGGATAGAGTTTCTGCCGGTGGATCTCTACAAGTCCGATGCTGTGCGGGTGCTTCCGGTCGACGGCAATAAACTGCTTCTACCCCTAGTATCCCTTGACGGGGTAGGTATGAACGCAGCCGCTGCTATTGCTGAAGCCAGACAAGAGGGAGAGTTTATCTCCATTGAAGATCTGCGCCAGAGAGCCAAAGTGAGCCGCACTGTAATCGAGGCGCTGTCCAATCATGGCTGCTTGGAAGGGATGTCTGAAACAAACCAATTGAGTTTATTCGGTTAAGGCAGCCGGAAAACAGCAGTTGCTTCAATGTTTTGATTATGCTATAATAGGGGTGCCGCAAGAATATTGTCTTTGAAGGAGAGTGGGTTTTACCCACTCTTTTACATATTTTACAGCCTGATTCACAGCGATTTACCAAAGTATAATTGCGAAAGTGCAGGTAAAGATTAACCATACAAGCGTAATATAAATCGTGCGGGAGTGAATTTTAATGAAAAAAGGCGATCTCCTTAAACTGGTATCCGATTGGATGGACGAGATTATCGAGGGAACGGATCTGGAAGTCGTGGATATCGAGTATGTTAAGGAAGGCGGAACTTACTTCTTGCGGGTATATATAGATAAACCCGGCGGAGTAAATGTTGATGACTGCCGCGATGTAACATTAAAGCTCAGCGATCTGCTTGACGAAGCGGATCCGATCAGTCATGCGTATACCCTGGAAGTATCCTCACCGGGTATTGAGCGTCCACTGAAAAAACCTGAGGATTATGCCCGCTTTATCGGCAGAAAAATAAATGTAAGAACCTATCAAGCAATTGACGGCAGAAAACAGTTTGAAGGTAAGCTGACTGCTTTTGACTCTGGTATTGTTACCTTGGACATTCAGGGAAAGCAATATGAAATTCCCCATGATCAGATAGCAAAAGCTCATTTAGCTGTTGAGTTTTAATACGGGAGGCAAGTTAGAGATGAATCTGGAGTTAATTGGGGCACTCGAAGAATTAGAAAAGGAGCGAGGGATCGCAAAGGATGTCTTAATTGATGCAATCGAGACAGCCATAGTTTCAGCCTACAAGCGCAATTTTAATCTAAGTTCCAGCGCCAGCGTCAGGGTTGATCTGGACGAAACTACCGGTGCAATCCATGTATATTCCCGCCGCAGAGTAGTTGATGAAGTCACGGACGACAAACAGGAAATCACACTAGAAGATGCCCAAGAAATCGATCCCAACTACGAAGTCGGCGACATTGTAGAAGAGGAAGTAACACCAAAAGATTTTGGACGGATTGCTGCCCAAACAGCTAAGCAGGTAGTTATCCAGCGAATTCGGGAAGCAGAGCGCTCAATTGTTTTCAATGAATACGCAAACCGCGCCGGGGATGTTGTAAATGGAATTATTCAGCGTATTGATCACCGAAATGTTATAATTGATTTAGGTAAAGTTGAAGCAGTGCTTCCGGTCAGTGAGCAGATACCCGGGGAAAGATATGAGCCGAACCAGCGTATGAAGTTTTACATTAATGAGGTCAAGCAGTCCAGCCGCGGACCACAAATTTTTCTGTCTCGCACTCATCCCGGTCTGCTGAAATACTTATTTGAGCTTGAAGTTCCTGAAATTCAAGCTGGCGTGGTTGAAATTAAATCTGTTGCCCGAGAAGCAGGCTTCCGGTCCAAGCTGGCGGTTTTCAGCAGGGATGAAAATGTTGATCCGGTGGGTGCTTGTGTTGGCAGCAGAGGTATGCGCGTACAGGCTGTAGTGTCCCAACTAAACGGCGAAAAAATTGATATTGTTGCTTGGGTACCAGACGAAGTTCAATTTATCGGCAACGCTCTCAGTCCGGCAGCAGTTACCAATGTGCTGCTTGATGAAGAAACCAAAACTGCTCGGGTTATTGTTCCGGATGATCAGCTGTCTCTGGCAATCGGCAAAGAGGGGCAAAATGCTCGTCTAGCAGCGCGATTGACTGGATGGAAAATTGATATCAAGAGCGAGACTCAAGCCGCAGATGAACCGCTGTTCCAGCCGGAAGCATATGAAAAGACTGCGGAAGTAGAAGAAGCTGATGAGCTGGCCGATTCAGTTTTAGATCCAGATCTGGATCTAGATGCTGCTCCTGTTGAAGAGATTGATGCTGAGCCAGAGGTGGAAATTGAACAAACTGAGGCGGAATCCGCGGAAACAGTTGAGGATGAACCAAGTCCGGATGAGGTAGCGGCTCTGCTTGCTAAAATTGGTACTTCTGCTAAACGCAAGAGCTGGGAAGAACGATTTGGTTCTGTTAGCACAGAAGAAACTGCCCAAGAAAAATCTGACTCCGAGTCGGAGAAACCGAAGCAGAAGAAGAAAAAGGAAAAAGTTATCAAAGACTTTTCCATGCTGACCTTAGAAGATTTTCAATTTGACGAAGAAGATTAAGGTGATAGTATGAAGCCTAAACATGTTCCGATGCGCACCTGTGTAGGCTGTAGAGTTTCACGGCCGAAAAAAGAGCTAATTCGCGTGGTTAGAACACCGGAAGCTAGGGTTGAAC
>FZPS01000008.1_pt10 | contig 31535 bp, 31 predicted proteins | sample 1817821 | NCBI WGS metagenome assembly FZPS01 (sample SAMEA104158645, study PRJEB21678) | metagenome | place: Germany | collected 2015-04-21
ACCCTACACCGTGTGAAATGGTCCGGCGATACAGTTGGACGGATGGAGAAGGGAGTCGTGGACCCCCCATGGCCAGACCAAATAGTTGACCGATGGAATATTTTAAATAAGATTGCGATTTTCGTTCCTCAACTAGACTTGCCATCTCCTCAATATGTCAGTTTGTGAGGGATAGATATCGGAAATGACTGCCGTATGATGAAAGGGCGACATGGGCGCCCGGGTCGCGGAGACCGGTCATCCCACCTTGTTCTTCTCATCCACCGACGGATGGATATGACATCTATGAAGCGGATGGTATGGTCTCAAGAGGATCCGAGATGATCGACGTTCGCGTTATGGAGGTAGAGTCGACCGATGGATGAGTATCGCGTAGTCATCGACATGGCAATTCTGCTCCTCATCTCGGGAGTCTTCGCCGTGGTGTTCGCCAAGATCAAGATGCCTCCCATCCTGGGATACATCACCGCCGGCATCATCATCGGTCCGTCCATGTTCCCCGAGATCTGGGTGGAAGGGAGCACGGTATCCCTCCTGTCCAGTCTGGGTATCGTACTTCTCCTCTTCTACATCGGCCTGGAGACCGATATCAGCAAGTTGAAGGCCACAGGATCGAAGATCCTGATCATCGTCCTGATACAGATGCCCATCATGGTGGCCATCGGCTACATACTGGGAATCATGCTGGGGATGGACTTCGTACAGTCCATATTCCTTGGTGCGATCATCTCCGGTACCAGCACGGCGGTCGTCGTGGGGGTTCTCAAGACCGCCAAGCATATCGACGCCGACATGGCCAAGCTGATCGTGACGATCACCATCTTCGAAGATGTTGGCCAGGTCCTCATCCTCACCATGGCGGCGCCCCTTCTCGCCGGGGACACGCCAGCTCTCGGTTCCACGGTGAACATGATCATAGGCCTGATACTGTTCATCGGCATGAGCGTGGTCTTCGGCATGACCCTGGTGCCCCGCCTGATCAACTGGATCGGGAAGAGGTATTCGCCCGAGATCGTCCTCATCGTCTCCGTCGGCCTATGCTTCGCCATGGCGGCCATCTCGGCCGCGATCGGCCTGGACGTGGCTATCGGCGCGTTCATCATGGGCATGATGATCGCCCTCTCCAAGTTCGGTCATAAGCTGATGCAGAAGGTGGAGCCTGCCAAGGAGCTGTTCATGGCGGTGTTCTTCATCAGCATCGGCATGCAGGTCAGCCCCGGCCTGATCTTCGACAACATCGTTCTAGCTGCGATCATTGCTATTGTCTTCATCGCGTCCAAGACGGTGACCATCTTCCTCGGCGCATACCTGGTCAACATGACCGCACGAGACAGCCTCATAGTCGCCACCAGCCTGCTCGCGATGGGTGAGTTCGCCTTCATCATCGCCAAGGCCGCGCTGGACGCCGGCGTGGTGAGCGATGGCTTCTATGCCGCGGTCATCGGGGCGGCCCTCATAAGCATGTTCGTCGCTCCGGTCATCACCAAGGTCCAGCCGAAGATGTTCCACGGCATCGTGCGCATGCTCCCCAACAGGATAGTTTGCTCGCTTCGCGCCATCGACGAGGTGCATGCCTCCGCATCCAATGGCCTGAGCAAGGATTCCCCGGCCAGGAAGGGCATCAAGAACGCCATCTTCCTCATCTTCATCGACGCCATAGTCCTCGTCAGCGTGATGCTGGCGTTCAACCTTGCCGAGGGATACACCAACATGTTCGAGGATGTCGCCTCTGGCCTCAACCTCCTAGGTGAGGAACTGTTGCTGATCCTGCTTGTGATCGTCCTGGCGCCGGTCATCTATAACATGTTCGTCAACGTGAGGAAGATCGCACGCCAACTCACCGTACTTGCGGTGGAATCGCCCCGCGGTGTCGGCAGCAACCCGCTGGTCGTCTACAAGATCTTCGTCAGCCTGGCATATGCGGCCTTGATCATGGTCATACTGGTGCTGATCATACCCTTGATGCCCAACCTGATCATGGTTGGGCCACTGGGTCTGATCGTCTCCCTGTTCGCCGGCCTGATCATACTTGCCCTTGCATGGGATACCATCAGCTGCGTGTACGTCAGGTTCTGCGCGATGGTCGCCGGCACGATCCAGGACGATAATGAGATGGAGAAGAAGTGAGGCGATGGACGCCTCGAAGAAAGTTCGGAGAGATCACTCGATCGGTTCGAAGTCCGACTTGGGGGCACCGCACATGGGGCACACCCAATCATCAGGAAGGTCCTCGAACGCGGTCCCTGGCGGGATGCCTGACAGGTCGTCCCCGACCGCGGGATCGTACTCGTAGCCGCATACCAGGCAGCGCCACTTCTTCACTGCCTCGCCCCCATCTGCGCCATCATCCTCTCGACCTCGGCCTTGTATCGCTCGTGGATGAGCGTGCTGTCGAACTCTTCGAACCGGGCTAACATGTCGTCGCTTTCCTCCTTCGAAAGGTATTTCATCGCTACCGGGAAGAACATCTTGTCCTCCCGCCTAATATGGTCCGGATAGATCTGAGAGAGCGTGTCCAGTATCCTCACCACATCGTCCACGGCTCCCTGTTCGCCGCGGCGGAAGGATTCCAGCAGCTCGGTGAGCTCGGCCGTCAGAGCCCTCGACCTGCGGTGATCGTCTATCAGGACGGACATCATTTCGCGGTGCTCCTCATCCATGTCCTTCCCCTCGAGGTAGCTGAAGAGGATCTCTTCCTCCTTCCCATGGTGGCAACGGTCGGCATAGATCCTCATGAAGTCGATCATGCTGGTGAGAAGCGGCAGGTCCAGCTTTCCGCCGGAGCGGATGATCTCGCTCTCCTTCTCGATCAACGATACGGCCTGTTCGATGAGACGATGCTCTATCATTAGAGGGCCAGCGGGCAGCATGTCACAGTAGATGGGATGGATCGTTGATAAATCTGAGCATCTTGCGTCAACGGCCGAAGAGCGCGACCGTCTCCCCATACTCGGAATATCTTCCGTCGAGGGCCTTCAAGAGCTCCGCCCTGGTCGCCCCTGGCTGCAGGTCGAGCGGGGCGTCATAGCCATAGACCTTCAGCTCATACCTGTGGATCTGTCCGCGGGGAGGGCACGGCCCTTCGTAGCCGATCTCGCCACCGGTCGTGGAGCCCTGCACCGCCCCCTCCAGCTCCGGCGGGCGCTCCACCTTGCTGATGTTCTCCGGGATCTCCCCCCTGGCCGGAACGTTCCATATGACCCAGTGGACGAACGGCCTCTCAGGGGCGTCATGGTCCTCAAGTAGGATCGCGAGGAACGGCTGCGTCATCCCATCGATGCGCACCCTGGGAGAGACGTCCTCGCCCTTGCATGTGAATCTTTTCGGAAAGCGGTCGAAATCCATCCTCACGATGAGTTCTTCATGCGTCGTCACGTTCGCCATTTGCTCACCTCATGGCGCCTTCCCGGGAATGTTCTTCCCGGATGGGTGTTCGTATGTAACGATGGCTTCACCATACTGGAGGATGTGTCCCTCGAGCGCCTTCTCCAGGTCTCTGCCGGTGGCGCCCGGCTTCAGGTCCAGCTCATCGTTCACGCCGAACACGCGAAAGCGGTACCGCCTCTTGGCTCCCTTGGGCGGGCATGGCGCATCATAGCCGATGCGGCCGAAGCCGTTCCGCCCCTGGACCCCCCGGATGGGCTTGGTGAACTCCTCCCTCTTGGGAATGTTTCGCGGGATTATATCCATTCGCTCGACGTTCCACAATAGCCAATGGGGGAAGTTCCCGGTGGGGTGGTCGGCATCCTCCATTACCACCGCAAGGAACGGCGAACGCAGATTTCCGATGGCGATCCTCGGCGAGTACTGCATCCCCTCGCATGTCTCCTCGATATCGAGCTCTCCGGTTTCCACGACCACATCCAGTTCCTTCTGGCGGGGCATATGCTCGACCTGTTCCAGTATCCTCTGCAAGCTATGTCCTCCGGACATTCCTTCCTAGCACCGGATATAATGCTTTTTTGCAGGATGCCCGCCCATAGGACATGGCTCACCAGCGGCCATGTGTCATGGAGGTCCGGCCTACCGGCTCCCTTCCCGTGGATGGAGGGTTCGAGCGATGAGCTCAGGCCAGCTCGCTCTCGTGCAGGAGGTGGACACCGTTGGCCTGCAGCGCCCGGATGGCATCTTCGACCTGGTCGACGCGGACCACGAGCACGGCCTCCTTCTTGCCAGAGTATGCATAGGCATATTCGATGTTTATGCCCGTCTCCCCCACGATGCGCGCGATATCCTTCAGTCCGCCTGGCTCATCGCGCATCTTGACGCCGATGACGTCGGTGAACGATACCGCGTAGCCAAGTTGGGTGAGCTTGCTGTGCGCCTTGGCCGGATCGCTGACAAGCGCCCTTATGATCCCGAACCCGCTCGCCTCGGCGATGGAGAACGCATAGATGTTGATCTTTTCCTCCTCCAGCGCGTCGGCGATGGCCGCCAGACGGCCCGGGCGGTTCTCAGCGAAGATCGATATCTGCTTTATCGTATAGCTCATTCGAAGCTCCTCCTGTCCACAACTCTCTTGGCCTTCCCTTCGAACCTTGTCAACGTTCCAGGTTCCATGAGCTCGACCTCGGCGGCGATGTTGAGCGAGCTGTGGAGCGCATGGGCCACCTTGTTCTTGATGGACATCATGTCGTTCACCTTGTCCGAGAAGGCCGTTGGCTTCAGCTCCACCCTGACCAGCATGGTGTCCAGGGCCCCCTTGCGATCCACCTCGATCTGGAAGTGCTCCCCTAGCTCCGGTATGCCAAGAAGAGTGTGCTCCACCTGCGACGGGAAGACATTGATCCCACGGATGATAAGCATGTCGTCGACCCTTCCAGATATGCGTGATATGCGGACGTGGGAGCGGCCGCAGGGGCATACGGAGTCGTCATAGGAGGTTATGTCGCCTATGCGGTAACGGATCATGGGGAGGGCCTCCTTCTGAAGCATGGTTACGACCAGCTCACCCTTCTCTCCGGGACCGAGCTGCTCCCCGGTCTCCGGGTCGAGCACCTCCACATATGCAAGGTCCCCCCACACATGTATGCCGTTCTGCTCGGTGCATTCGGTGAACAGCGGTCCGGAGAGCTCGGAGGTGCCGTAGATGTCGTACGCCTTCACGCCGGTGAGCTCCTTGATGCGGCGCCTCATCTTCTCCGACCAGGGTTCAGCACCTAGCACCGCGGTCCTAAGCCTGGTGTCCTTGGCGATGTCGACCCCCATCTTCTTGGAGGTCTCGGCCAGATGCACCATGTATGATGGTGTGCAGCATATGGCGGTGACGTTGAGGTCCTGGATGAGCTCTATCTGTCGCTCGGTGTTCCCCACAGAGGCTGGAACGACGGTGGCGCCGATCCTCTCGGCACCGTAGTGAAGGCCGAGACCCCCCGTGAACAGGCCATAGCCATAACTGATCTGGATTATGTCCTTCCTGCCAAGTCCGATCGAGGTGAGCGCCCTGGCCACCGATTCCGACCAGTTGTTCAGGTCGTTCTGCGTGTATCCTACCACGGTAGGTTTTCCAGTGGTTCCGGAGGATACGTGATAGCGCACCAGTTCGTCCTGACCGCCAAGGAACATCTTGTCCGGATAATTGTCACGGAGGTCCTTCTTGTACATGAACGGCAGCTTGACGATGTCCTGAAGGGAACGGATGTCGTCGGGGTGCACGTTGGCGGCCTTCATGCGCCCATGGTAGAATGGTGAGAACGAGTAGAGCTTGTACACCAGCGTCTTGAGGTGTTTATATTGCAAGGCCTGAAGGTCGTCCTTGGACATCTCCTCGATTCGGGGGTCCCAGCATGTCATATGATCACTTGGAGTGCTAAGGAATAACACGGTCACTATAATAGGATTTGTCCGTTCTGCGTTTCAGTGCACGACATGATGTTTATCTAGCGGCCGCTCCGACTTCATCCTCATGGCCGGAACGATCACATGGCATCCAGAGGAGAACAGATTGCTGGTCCTGCGATTCTACGATGAGTTCCTCAACACAGGTGACCTGGACCACGCCGACGAATTGCTCGCCTACGATGTGAAGCAGCACAGCATGCTAGACCTGCCGGACGGCTGGCCCGGCTTCCAGCTGGCCATGGCATCCTGGTACTCGGCCTTTCCAGACCTTCACTTCGATGTCCAGGACTCCGTAGCCGAGAAGGACATGGTTTGGGTCCGCTCCATAGTCAGGGGCACCCACACGGGGACGTTCCGCGGAAAGGCGCCGACCGGGAGGAGGTTCGAGATATGGCAGCTCGACGCCTACCGGCTGAAGGACGGCAAGATCGTGGAACATTGGGACATGGTGGACATCGCGAGCCTATTCCACCAGCTGGATCTGGTGCCCGCGGAACCCGACGACCTGCTGACGAACGAGGACGCCTGATACCTTCCCCATCGCCCATCAAGGCATACCGGGGGCCATCGGCCGGAAGAGGCGCCCTGAGCGTCGGCGGCCGTTCCGGGCGATGGTGGTGCATGTGGAGCCGTGCCTACCTTTCGGCACTGGCGCCCATCAGGCGCTAGGATGACCGATCCAATGCACCATTCGCCCGGCAATTGGAGAAACTGCATGCCAGGGGAGCTTGCCTTGGGCGAGGCACCGGTAGGATCGTGATTCGGCCATAGGGGGAGGTCGTCATTTCATGGAGCGGGAAGGACCGCAAGGCTTACTGCGCCATTCCTCCCCCCGCACTCTCATGCATAGCCAGGCTCCCACCTTCCGGATTCAATTTTGGGGGTTTTTGCATCTGGGTAGCTCTTTGGCACTTGCCAGACGTTGTGAGCTTCCCTTATCGCCGTGTCTTGCCTCATGCGGCAGTAGTAGTTCTCTGTGGTCTTGGTCGTGGAGTGCCCTAGGAGCTGAGAAACCGCCTCTGTGCTAACGCCCTCATCGATGGCTCTCTGACCGTAGGTCCTGCGGCACATCCTCAGGTCGAATTTGATTCCCGTCTCCGACTCCACAAGTCGTTTCATGTTCTCTAGACCGTTGGAAGAGAGGTATCCGTCACCCTTGCCCCGTAAGGCTGGGAATAGGGCTAGGTTGCCGGGAGACTGCTCCGCTACCAACTTGTTCCTTGCTCTAAGATATTTGACAAGCGTTTCTCTCGCTTCCGGCCTGATGGCGATCTCTCTCGCCTGACCGTAAGTTCCCTCACCTTTGACATGCTCCGCCCGAACCTTCATCTCATCTATGTGCAGGTCGCACACCTGACAAAGACGAAGCTCCTTGTTGCGCATGCCTGTGCAAAGGGCCATGACGACCAGGGTATAGGCTCTTAGCCGCTTCCAGTCCAGGCTATCTATCGAACTCGCCTTTCTGAGTATTGTCTGGAAGTCCCTGTCATCCATCGCCGGGAGCCTGGGGCTCCTGCTCTTGGGAACTGCGAAGGTATACTTTGCCTTGAATCTCTGGACAGATGGATTGCCCATGTAGTCCAAGAGGTTCTTTAGTGCTGTCAGATTGTGGCCGATAGCCTTCTCCTTCAGCCCTCTTGACTTCAACAGGTTGATGTAGGCCAGGACATCCTCCGCGCTCATCTTCTCCGGATTGGCCGAAGTGGCCTTACCGTTCTCGACAAGCATCTTCAGATCCTTCTCCATGCGCCTGTATCTCCTTTGCAGCTCTTTGGCCGTAGCCTCGGCGTAGGTCTGTCCTCTTGCCGAGAGAAACCTCTTAGCACAGGTCAGGAAGGGGTATCGGCCCATGCTTCGACCCCTCCTTTTCCTGCCAGCCTTGCGTTTGACCACAGAGGGCTTACCGCCGCTAGGCCCTTGCCTAGCATTTGAACCCTCAGAGCTAGAAGGCAGTTCGCACGCTAATATGTTTGTGAACTCCGGTGAACATTGACTCTGTGTTTCTTGATAGACCACTTCATGATCCTGCTCCTACCCGATGGCATCCAGACCATCATCGAGTTAGCCGGGCGCACGGCCATGCCTCAAATCTTCAACAATCGCTTGGGTAGGAGCTGGACCATCTATCCAAGCATCAACAGTGTAGCTTTTTCAGGTCTATCTTTTTCTTCAGATTACAACAATCTTTCAACTTTCAATGTGGTATTTTTCAATGTGTGGATGTGTGTTTACATTGGTAAGGCGTTTGAGCAAGGGAAGATGTCATATGATAATTATAAAGGTTATTGCTTAACTTAGAGTTAGTCGAAATTGAGGTATCAAAGTGGACCTGATCATTACTAATGGAAGAACGCCTTAGATGATTAGGCATCTTTCTTTGAGAAACTACCGGAAGCAACTCGTTGAAACCTTTCAGTACAAGCGGCCTGCCGAGTATCGAAATATATTGTTTGGTGGTCTAAGATACTGAGCTATCGTATTCGGGTATAGGCCCGGATATTGAATCTCATCGAGAGGGATGCAATACATCTGGTGCGGCTTCGAGGATTTTCCACCTAGGCCTATGACAATGAATACCTTTGCTGGCCTAGACGATTCCTGAAATTTTTTGAATCTTTCAAGCTGCCATGGTTCACACCATTGTAACTTTCCTCGGAAAAGATCAGCGCGATATTTGCATTCCACCCAAAACAGATGATTGGTCCTTCTGTGTCGAAATTGAAAATCTGGCATTAATCGAGATTCTATCTTTCTCCCATCATGATCGTTAGCTCTTGGCGTGGCATGAACCAGGCCATATTCCTCATCTGGGAATAGATTCCTAACGTAATCCTCAAAGAGGTCTCCCTTTGCATAAGTGTTTCCGAACAATGCTTTTACTTCGTTCAATAGGGCCATTCAATCGTGCTGCATAACCGATTCTAAACGTATATGATTTACTCTCAACAATAAATTGAAATTAAGTAATATTCGTAGAGTTTTAATTTGGACAATATCTATCAAGTCGGGCTAATGTGTAGCCTAGTGACTATGCCATAAAGCCAGGATCATAGCCGAAATAGTGCATTTGGAACGGCTGTTTCGGGTTATCCGTCACCTCGATAACTGCATAGCCCATAATGCAGTCGTGCCCCTCACCAAAGAAAAGTGGACTGACAACATTCAGTTTATCACCACAAGATGAACATGTGAAGACCGTTGCTTCGAACTCGTCAATATCCGTTCTATGTTCCTGACCTCCGCACTTAGGGCATCTATATTTCATGTGGTTGCTGTTGACGATACGGGTCACTAGCTCTCCAGTTTCTTTAGTATCTATATCTTCAGCATGGTCAATCTTGAACTTGGGCTCTCTCCATCGTCTCGCTCCTGTCGCCGGTTTTGACGCCGCCTCCTTCTTTGCTACTTTGGCCTTTCTCCTAGAGCTCATTTTTATCGGGGGTGGATGAATCTCACGATAATAATGGTTGTTTATCTGAATCCTGACTCCTAACTCATCAGCTCTATGGAAGGGACTCTTTGACCCGGGCCAGTTACCCTGCTGGCAACTTTAACGAGCTGTCAGTAGCAGCTCCTCCGCCCCTCGCTCGCTGCGCCGCAAGCGCTCGCTCCAGGCCGTTGCCCATCTCGATGCTTTCCAGGAACCAATCGCTTTCTGTCGCTTCATCCGCAATCGGTGCTGGCCTGAACTCCGGGTTGTTGAGGCGCTGCTTGAACGCCTTGCTAACGAAGAAGTCCCTGGACCGAAGTATCTTGTTCCAGACATGCGTATAGACTGGCGTCCTTAGTTCCTTGGGCACGTCCTCGATCCCCCTGACCGTTTGGAGCTCAGGATACTTGGTCAGGTCCATGTGCTTGGTGAGATACTTGGAGAGATAGTTCACAGGAGTCCTGTAACCTCGATACTTGCCACTCGATGCCATGACCACGGCCTCGACATCGACGAAGCCCCATTTCCACGCCCCTTTGACTCTTTTGAGCGTGTCCTTTGACTCTAGTCTCCATGAGGTCTTCTTTCGTCCTGCGTGCCTTCTTACCCTGATGGGCCTGTCGAGAAGGACTAGGATATGTGGGGCAGGGTATCCGTTGGATTGAGCCTCCTTAACGCATATGGTGGCCTTGGAGCCGAAGATCTTGGTAAGATTTGCTCTGAACTTGTTCAACTCGCCCCCATGAGATGAGATACTGAACCAGGCCTCATCCATCGAAACCTTTTGGTCGAATGTTGTCGTAATAAGGAGCATATGGCAGTTCTTTACGATGGGGCGATGGCCTGCTATGTCGAAGTCGAACCGTAGCTTGTCCATGCCTTCATTGATGCCGTTCACCTTCTGCCATTTCCTCCTGGCATACGGTTTGTTGCCCCTCTTGGGGCCGATCGTCTTGAACGTTTCGCCCGTTACCTTGTTCTCGAAGGTAAGAAGGTAGTCTGTCGATAGCCAATTGAAGAACCCAGCCACTGCTCTATCCATGTTGACACTGAACTGTCCTGAGTTGAACGCCTGTCTGAAAGCGGGGTTGTCGTAAACCCACTTAGCAGGTTCGGACGAGTCGCGGTGGGGTAAGGCCGCTAGACGCGAGTTTCGAGAGGATAGACTCCGGGAAGAGGTTTGGAAAGGATTTCCTGCCTTACCCGGGGCGGGGGCGAGGCGCATCTAAGTGCACCTCCAGACTCTAGCCGCCTGTTCGATCCTGAGACCCCGCTGCGTGCCTTGAAGGGCCTCGGGGCTATGTGAGAGGAAAGAAAAAGTTGGAAAGGGTTTATGCGAAAACCCTTTGATTGAATTCAGATTATGGAGGTCTGGCTCACAATAGGTGCCGGGGCCTCCCCTATCAACCTCATGGCTGACAAGACCGGCGTTCCAGACAGGATGCTGACACGAAGGGAGCTCGCCACATACAATGGCCGCGATGGTCATCCCATGTATGTGGCATATGGAGGGATCGTATACGATGTCACCTCCAGCCCCTTGTGGGCAGGAGGGGAGCACCAGTTCGCCCACGCAGCAGGCGATGACCTGACCGAAGAGATGGACGTGGCCCCTCATGGAGCGGAGGTGTTCGAGAGGTTTCCTGCGATAGGAAGGTTGAAGGATTGACCTAGGTCCGTTCACGTTCGTACCATAATGATAAGTCGATGCACTCCAAATCACGTTAAAGGCTAGAAGGCATATTTCCGGGGGATAATGCAGTGGAGACGACGGACCATCTCAGGATGAAAGGGACTGGAAATAGCCGGAAGGCAAGGGTCCTGAACGATGTGTTCGTCCGGACCGCCCACCCGCTGCTGGTCCTGGACCGAGATGGCGCCCCGATCATTGCCAACCCTGCGGCCGTCGAGCTGCTCGGCCTGACCGATGAGAGCCGTTGGGACCGCAGCGCGTGGATGGCGGGTCTTCAGCCTCAAGCGGCGGAGGTGTTGAGGGAATGTCTCGAGGACGTGCTCAGCGGCAGGACATCGGAGAGCGGCCCCGTCCGCACGACCGATGAGCGTTCCATGCTGTCTTTCGAGATGTTTCCTCTGCCAGGCGGGACCAGGGAAAAGTATGCCGTGGCGATAGTGTTCGATAGGATGGAGGACGTGGAGGAGCGTTACCTGCACGAGGCCGTTCGACGCCTGCAAGCGGCGATCGATCCCCTGCCTGACACGGCAACCATGCTGGATCGGATCGTGGAGAGGGTCTGCAAGGACCTTGGTGCGGAAGGTGCAGGCATATTGTCAAGGGAAGGCGGAAGATGGTCGGTGACGTTCGCCTCAGGTCTGCTGGAGAGGGGTCGCTCGTTCGATGATGAGGAGGCGAGGAGGCTGTTCCCCTCGCTGCTCGATGGCGAGACAAGGGTGTTGGAGGACCTGAGCGATGATGCATGCGAAGATCTTCCCGAGCCCATACCGCGGAACATCAAGGCGGCGATCGTGGCCCCGCTGAGGCTTCAGGATGGGATAGGAGGGGCGATCATATGTACGTTCGGCCATTCCATGCGCTTCTCCCCGTCCCACATCGATTACGTCCAGATCGCCGGAGCGCTCGCCAGCCTCGCATTGAAGGGTTCCCAGGCACAGGCGGGCGAGAGGAGCGATGACGGGCTGCTGCAGTACATCGTCGACAGCCTGCCCGCCAACATCGCACTTGTTCACTATCCAGGGATGGAGCTGACCCTGGTCAATGAAGGGTTCCGGAAGTACATTGGGGACGTCAAGAGCCTTAACGAGCTTCTTTCCATGAAGCAAGAGGACCTGCGAGAGAGGGTGATCGGCGTACTCGAAAAGGTGCATCGTACGGGGGAGCCATACAAGGAGCGGGAGATGCCCGTACATACCCGAAGCGGGGAGACGTTGTACTGGGACGCGCACATAGTGCCTTACCCGACCTCGTCGGGCGATCGCATCCTGGTCATGATGAACGATATAACGGACCAGGTGGAGGGTCGCAAGAGGGTCGAGGACCTGGTCAGATACGCCGACCTGGAGAGGGTCCGCCTGCAGACCGTGCTGGAGACCTTGCCCGTCGCCATAATGGTCGTCGACAAGGGCGGCAACATCCTCATGGCCAATGATACCCTGAGGTCGTTCATCGATCCGACGGACGTGAACATACTTGTGGACCTTCCCCAGCTGGAAGGCCGCTGGACCGAGACCGGTGAGACGATAGGGGAGGAGGAATGGCCGATCCTCCGGGCGCTGCGCGGAGAGCGCATCAGTGGATTGATGTCGGAAGTGAGGGCCAAGGACGGCAAGGTCAGGACGATCATCGGCTCGGCGAGCCCCATCATGGCGGAGGGCGAGATCAACGGCGCCGTCATCGCGTTCTACGATGTCACCGAGCGCCGGGCGGCGGAGCTGGATGCCATGATCTCTCGGAGCAAGATGGAGCTGTATCTGGACCTTCTCTCCCATGACATCAACAACCTGAACACCAGCGCAAAGGGATACCTTGAACTGTTGATGTGGAAGGGAGGGCTGGATGAGAGGGCCCTGCATCTCACCCGGTCCAGCTCCGCCCTGCTCGATGACGTCGCCAGACTGGTCGAGAACGTCCGAAAGCTGCAGAAGGCGGAGGCCGAGGCCATGGATCGATCTCCCATCGATCTAAGGTCCTTGATCGACGGTGTGGTCGCGTCATACGGGGATATCCCTTCAAGCAGGGCCCGCATATCGTTCCAGCCCGGCGAACGTCTGATGGTGATGGGCAACCCGCTTCTGAGGGACGTGTTCGACAATCTGGTCGGGAACGCGGTCAAACATTCCGGAGGGGATGTCGACATAGAGATAGACGTCGGTCGATACATCTCGGAGGGGAAGGAGTTCGTGCGGGTGGACATCACGGACACCGGACCGGGCATTCCGGACGATATCAAGGAGAAGTTGTTCGAGAGGATGGAGAGGGGTCACACCACCGCCAGGGGCCATGGCCTCGGCCTCTATCTCGCAAGAACGGTGTTGGAGATGATCGGAGGGTGCATATGGGCGGAGGACCGCGTTCCCGGCGACCATACCAAGGGCGCAAGGTTCGTGGTCCTCGTCCCGCCTGCCGAACCGCAGGGCCCGGACGATGCATGAGGCTTACTTCATCGGATAATGCATCGGGTCGCTGCGGTATCTCTCGACCTTGCCATGGGCGACCAGCTTCTTCCCCTCCAGGGTGGATATCGCCCCATGGCCGCAGCATAGCAGCAGGCGCCGGCCCTTCGTCTTGAGGTCTTCATCGATCTCCGACACTATATCGAGGAGAGCCTTCCTCTCCGTCCTGGCCAGCTCGCTGTCCACGTTGACCGTCGTCATGAGCGTGGCGGCCAGCGAGGAGAACTCCTCCCGCTCCGGGGTGAACGATTCGAAGTTGATCAGGGTGTCCCCCGTGAACAGCAGGCCGTCGTCCGCAGCCAGGAAGAATATCTGGCCATGCAGATGGCCTCCCAGCGATTCAAGGACCTCGAAGCGCCGTCCCGCCGCCTCGAACTCGGCGATCACCGGCAACGACCCTCTCATGCGGAGGGGAGCGGTGGGCAGCACCTCCATCTCGGTCGGCGGCTGGAAGTGCGAGAAGAGGTTGATCAGCTTGGTATAGACCTCTCCAAGGATGGAGGACTGCATCTTGGAGTTGTACGCGCGATTGGCGTTCCTTATGATGTCCACGCTTCCAGGGTGCAGGACCGATGGTGCATCGAACATGCCCGCCCCGCCGCAATGGTCCGCGTCGGCGTGAGTGATGTATATCCGTGACAGCCGGGTGCAGTCCACCCCATAATGGGTGAGCATGTCGACGATCTCCCAGTGGTATATGCCGAAGCCCGTGTCGAACATCACCCTCTCGTTCTCGTCCTGCAGCACGTACACGGACCCGCCGCAGGGAAGCTGGAAGCAGAAGAGTTCCGCGTTTCCGCCCAGCGTGACCCGTTGCACGTCCGCGTAGAAGTTGCCCTCCGTGGTCTGCCTCAATGTCCGTCCCGTCTGCAGGATGCTGTCGAACACCACGCGCGGGTCCATGTCCCGGGACGTCAGTTCCTGGGCGATGTGGTTGCTGTCCTGCAGCAGCCGCATCAGGAAGTCCTCCTCCGTCTCGCCGATGATCCCCCTGAGCTCCTGGGCGAACCGGATGTAGAAGACGGTGTCATCCAGCCTCTTGCCGGTGGAGTCGTACTCCAGGATATCCAGGCGGTAGTGTTGCTTGAGGTCCTCCAGCAGGCGGTCGGCGATCTGATCGTTCTCCAGGGTTAACGACACGGTGAGCCGCTCAGGATGATTGCCTTCGCCATCGAAATCGAGGTACGCGATGTTCACCCCCACGGCCGTGGTATGGCCAAGAAACGAGAACAATTGACCGGGCTCATCCGGGAGGTATACCCGGAACTTGAGGAACCGAAGGGGGTTCAGGTTCTCTTGAAGATAACCAACCCTCTGCAGGTCGACGCGGATCGCCTCCGGAGCACCCTCCGGCGCATCGCCCTCGAAGAACACTGTATGGGGGTCGATCCTGCGGTCGTAATTGACACGGCGTATGTTGCCGCCATGGCTCTTGATGATGGCGGCGGCCCTGTGCAGAGCACCCGGATCGTCGGGCATTCTTGCGATGAAGGAGAAGGTGATCATATGCCCAAGAACTGCGAATCGTTATGATGCCGTAAAGCTTACGGTAGGTGTAATAGATCGTCGAACCTCTCTCCGCGCCTTTTTATCGGATGCCTTTTACATTCATATCTTGAGATCATCGACTCCCTCGCGATGTCACAGAGTCATGACCATGTATCGTGAAGAACCCTGGATGAACATGGTCGAAACCCCAATTTTAGTGATTACATTGATTAATTATGTTAGTTTTGCTTCTTGCTTATTATTTCAACCATCATCATTTAAGGAGTCGGCGGGGAAGAATATCAACAAGAATGTCATCTAGCGATCGTGATTTCGGAAGAGATCAAGATCATCGCCCTTGTCGGATTGGGCGGCGCCCTCGGAAGCATCGCCCGTTACCTCATCCATGGATACATTGGCGACCACGATTTTCCCTGGGGCACCTTCGTCGTGAACTTCCTTGGCAGCCTGCTGCTGTCGATGATATTCTTCTCCAGTCTCGGTGCGGAACTGGACCCATCCGTCAAGGCATTCCTCTTCGTAGGGATCTTTGGAGGGTTCACCACCATGTCGACGTTCAGTCTTGACACCGTCGGCCTGATCATTGCCGAGCGCTTCAACGCCGCACTGTTCAACATATTCCTGAACGGAGGCCTGTGCGTGTTCGGAGGACTGGTCGGAAGATGGCTTGCCCTTTCGCTTATATGAGATCATTATTACGAACCCCGGTCCTTTCCCTTATAGTTCATCATCGATCATGCATCATTAGGCATGGGGAGGATGTCCATGCTCCCTTCTAACTGAGAGATGACATCATGCCATGGAGTTTTTCATGTTCGACCCACGGGCCCATCGACATGACCGAAAGGTGCGCTTCATCATTCGTTCGCGTTTGACCATTGAAGAACGGTACCAACACTTACTATTATCTAATCATATAGCGTGAATTGATACCCCTCAGGGTGCATAACGCATGATGCGATACATAATTTGGTAGTATAGTTACTACCTTACTTCTTTAATGTTCATGAGATATCTAGGGAATTTATGTGATTGATGGGGGAGTTAGGGGGATGATTTGCCCTCCCCGGAGACGGTTTCTTCATAAAGATCGCAGAGCTCGTTTAGGAATTGATCATAGGTTCGGCGAAACTTTAGCCGATAGAGGCGGTCGCGCGTTTGAGCCGTTATCTGTATGCTCGTCATCCTCGATCCGTTATCTTCGCTCATAACATTCCCATCCTTTTTCCTTTGAGAGCGCTATAGATTCTATGTAATTAATTGTTATCAAGCATATCATAGATATCATAGAATCATATACATCAAATGATTTTATGCGCAACGATAGTACAATGCACATAATAGTACATTATGGTCAACGACGGTCTCCCGAATATCAAATTGAAAGTGCCTCCGAAAGGGGCCGAAAGCCACTCGTCTGCCCATTTTTGAATCGGAACACGATATAGCACGGTCTTTCCCCAATTATGGGAAAGGATAACGGTGTTCCTAAAGGGGGCGAGTCGAGGGAGAGCGACCTATGATCATCCCCTTGGAGCTTCATTCTATGAAAATGCATTCTCCGTATAAAATAAGGAGTAGGTGGGAGGATTGTAGGGTGAAGTTAAGAAAATGGAAAAAAGAGGGTATTTTGATGAGGGCAAAAGGATCTCAAAGTCTCGGTTGTTCGTGTAAAAAATCAACAATATTGCATAGAGCGTACAATAATATGGTAATAAAGCAAACAGCATTACAAATAAACTATATTACAACAATCAGCCGAAGAACACCTCTAGATTGTCGGATAATTGAATAATTATGAGTGTGATAGGTCGGTCCATCATACCTTCTGCGACCATCTACGAATCATAAGAGATAACAATAGTCTGCATCTCAAAGGTCATTGGAGCTTTCTCGGTAAAGAGCTTCCTCGTAACTGAGGCTTACAACTATCGGTTGCGAAGCGCATCAGTATGGAAAGGCTAGGATCAATCGACGGTCCGACCATGGATCATCCATGTCTACTTTGACAAGTAGTGGAAAAATCGGTGGTTTGTAATGGTGGACCTGTCCGGGTCTCCTCCTGTAGTTGTAGTTTTGAATTTTCCCACATGAAATAAAGATATGGCCCAATACTGCCGAACAGATCGGATGAACGACCGCATTCATTGAATGAAAAGAGAAGGAAAGAGTTTGAAGGGTAGCGCCTCACAACCTTGCCTTTCAACGTTTTCGCATATACAACAATGCAGCCAGTATAGCAATGGCGACGAACACCACCAATCCTATGACTATCAAGCCGTCATCGGAGCCGCCCTTCAGGGTCGATATCACTTGAAGAGATAGATCCTTCCAGGCTGGGCCATCGAATCCTGTCGCTCCCTCATTATAGTAAATCGTCAGGTCGCTGCTGGCACCGAAAATCCATTGGGATCCGATTGACGGTGCGTTGCCTTTGAATGTAATGGATTTGAGGGATTCGCAGTAAGAGAAGGCACGGTCGCCAATTCTTGTAACGCTGTCAGGAATGGTGAGCTCTTCAAGAGAGGTGCATCCATAGAAGGCATAGTCCCCTATCACAGCAACACTATTCGGGATGGTGACAGATGTTAGCTTATAGCATTGACTGAAGGCATCGTCACCTATGATGGTCACGCTGTCTGGAATAATTATGGAGGTCAGGTAGTCACAGCCGTAGAACGCGTAGTCGCCGATGATGGTCACGCTATCGGGAATTGAGAACTCACCGCTCTTTCCAGCAGGGCACTGCATCAATACCGATAGGTCCTTGGTATACAGCACTCCATCGATGCTTGCATACGCGGTGTTATCGGGATCGACCTCGATCGATTCAAGGTACAAACACCCGCTGAAAGCACCAATGCCATAATAGGTTACGTTCTGTGGGATGCACACGGATGTGAGTCTATAGCAATCGCTGAAGGCGTAGTCGCCGATGTATGAGACGCTTTCGGGGATTATTATGGATGTGAGGGATTCGCAGTAAGAGAAGGCTTCATTTCGATCCTGGTCACGCTGCCGGGTATGGTGACGGATATCAGGTCGAAGCATTGGTAGAACGCATAGTCTCCTAATGAAGTGACAGGCATGCCCTCGATCTCAGAGGGAATGACGACGTCAATGCCATCGCCGATATACTTGGTGATTTCCACGGTATCGCCGTGCTTATTGTAAATATAATCAGATGTGAAATGATCACCTGGTTCGGCTTCTGCCGTCCAAGGCACGAACGACATGGCTGCTGCGAGAACCACTAAGGCTACGAAGATGTAACGAATTTTCTCCCACATATTATCGATGGTGGCAGATTTTCAATAAAATATAATCGTAATCGATGGTTTATCGTAGAGGAAAAAATGTTACGACCCTCGATACATCTCACATCGGCTTGGTGAAGAATGATGAACAGGTGAGCGGTCTATCGCTGACGGGGCCGACAAGGCCGCGTTATGAGGGGAAGACATATTCGCTCGATATGAAAAAGAAAGTTAAGGGGGCCCGAAGGCCCGTTTGCGATGACTTCGAACGGCTTAAGCCTTCGAAGCCGCCGGAGCTGAGGGGATCCCTATCGGGACGATCTGCTTTCCCTTCATGACCAGCAAGATGATGCCGGCTCCCAGGTACAGACCTAGCAGGGAGAAGATCATCCACAGGGCGCCTACGGCGGTCCTCAGGCCCTCGTCGCTTGCTCCTCCGTTGTACCATGCACCGGTGACGAAGAAGGCGATCGCAGCAATGAACAGCACTATGGGCAGCAGCCTGACAGGCTGTGCGAGGGACAGTACTGCATCGATCAGGATGACCAGTCCGATGTACACCAGAGCAAGCATTCCAGACGCATCCGCCGGAATGAACTGGAACACCAGGAAGAACACTGCCAGGGGGCCAAAGATCGCAGTTCCCAGAACATTCTCGTTCAAGTATGCGATGATGGTCGCAACCAGGACCAAAATGCCCACAGGCACCGAGATCTCAGCTATTATCGCCAACTGGTCGAGGCCGAACACCCCGAGTCCGAGGCCTCCTACCAGGAACGTGAAGAACGCTATTACGAATAGCGCCATCACGTCGGCCATTGCGACTTTTACGTGTACGTTCGATTCTTCCGCCATTATTACTTCCTCCTATGCTCGATATTGAGACCCTAGTCATCAAGATCGATTTGATCGACGAAGTCCCATATGGTACTCCAACGATGGCACGGGCTCTCCTCTCTGACGATTGCTACGATTCTTATAGCAATCAAGGAATCTAATCATTTTTACAACAAGATATAACTTTGTGATGGTTTCTTATCAAAATAACAATTTTTCTACTTGATAAATCATTTTTTGGTAACAGAATATTCCATGAAGAATTATTATGCCTGATGTACCCTCGATGCAGAATGTTCTTGTTCCAAAGAATCTCTATATGAAATAAAGGGGTGTGAAAGGGCGCTCAGGGCGCGGGAGAGAGTCCAAGCTCGGTCAACTTTGCCAGATATGTTCTCCGTCTTGTCTCATACCCTTCCTTGGCCTTCCCATAGGGGACGTATTCAGACACTTTCCAGCCCTCGAAGGCCATGCATTCCTTCGTTTCATCGGCCAGGCCCTTAAGGAAGGAGTACTCGATGAAATCACGGTCCGGGATTCGGTTCATGGACCATTTGAGGAGGTCCATGTCATGGGTCCCGATGCAGAACGGGGCGTCCTGCTCTATTATCTGCTCGGCGGCATCCTTGAACGCCTCCTGGATCATGTGGAAATCGGAGACGTCTCCGGAGTAAGCGCCCTTTACCAGGCGTATTCTGGCGCAGGCATCCAGCATGGCATCGATATCCTGGCTGGTGCGGCGAAGGTATGCCTGAACCGTCACGGTCACCGGAAGGCCCGACCTGAGGTTGTCGTCCGCTATCTCCAAGGTGAGGTCCACCATGCGTTGCCCCTCCATGTCCAGTTCGAACGGGATCCTGAGCTGGGCCGCCTTTTCACATATCTTCCTGGCCAGCCTTAGCGTGGTCTCCCTATGCAAGGTGCCCCCGAGAGTGGACGGCTTGACAGTGATGGATGCTTTCAGACCGGAGCGGGAGATGTCCTCGAGGAGGGAGATGTGATCCTCACATGCCTTCATTGCCTCGGACTCTTCTCGATTGTATCGACCCAGGATATCGATGATGCAGGATATTCCCTGCTCGTTCCGTTTCTTGCACCATTCAAGAGCAGCACGCCTATCGGGGAGCACCCATCTATCTGGCATAGAGTCCGTAATCCTCTCCTGGATTGAAATAGATGAAGGTCAGACCGAGAGCGTGTTCGCTCTCTTGAAGCGCGGGTTCCTAGTCCTGTCGGCAGCGATGACCTGCGCGGCGTTGAACAGCCCGACGTCGATTATCGCTGGATGCTCGCTCTTGACGAGTATTCCATCCCATCGGCGGAAGCCGGCATACGCAGGGTTGTGAAGTATGTGCCGCACGGAGTATAATGTCCAGCGCTGGCCCCTGCGTGTCGGCAGACCGCGCTCGTTCAGGGATTCGGCCAACGCTGCCATGCTCTCCCCCTCGCAGTAACGGCGAAAGAGCTCCCTTACCACCTCGGCCTCATCCTCGACGACGACAAGGTCCTTGTCCTTGATCCTGTAGCCGAACGGGGGGAAGAAGCCCAGCATCCCTCCCGACTCTGCTTTCTGGGCCATGCCGGAGTACGTCCTCTCCCCTATCTGCTCGCTCTCCAGCTGGGCGATGCGCTGGATGATGTCGACGACGAAGCGCCCCATCGCCGAGGAGGTGTCAAGCTCCTCCTGCATGGACATGAACTGCTTCCCCCACTTCTCCAGGTTCTCCATCATGACCATGAAGTTCTTGGAGTTGCGGTGTATGCGGTCCATCTTCATCACTAGGATGGCGTCCCACCTGTCCCTCTCCCCCATCATCCGCTGGTAAGCCGGACGCCTGACCGACCTGCCGCTGAACCCCTCGTCAACATATCTCTCCGCCACCTCCCACCCCTGGGCCTCGCAGTACGCCTCCAGCCTCTCCATCTGGGCCTCGAGCGAGTAGCCCTCCTCGGCCTGATCGTCGGTCGAGACACGGGTATAGATGGCGACCCTAAGCATTCACGACCTCCAGACGCCGATGCGCTGGCGCGCATCCAGGGTCCCGCCTACGCGTTTCCATCATCCCCTGGACGATGTTGAAGCGTTCCGGGGTGACGATGGCGGCATGTCCGAGGGAGAAGACGATGTCATCCCAGACGACATATCCAGCATAGAGCGGATTTCGGAGGATCTTGCTCACCGTCTGCTTCCTCCACTCCTTGCCCTTCTTGGTAGGCGTTCCCCTCTCGTTCAGTGCCTGAGCTATCTCGGCCAGGGAGCGGCCGCACATGTATGAACGATAGATGAAGCCGACGACCTCGGCCTCGGCCTCCCTTGCGACCAACTGCCCATCCACGATGTCGTATCCGAAGGGTATGCCCGAGCCGAGATATCCAGAGGCCGACTTGGCCTTCTGCATCATACCGACCTTGACACGCTCGCCTATCTGCTCGCTCTCCAGCTGGGCGATGCGCTGGATGGTGTCCATGACGAACCGGCCCATGGCGGTGGTGGTGTCGAACTTCTCCTGCATGGAGTTGAACTGCTTCTTCCATGCATTGAGACTGTCCATCATTGCCGCGAAGTTCTGGGAGTTGCGGTGTATGCGGTCCATCTTGAGGACGAGGAGAACGTCCCAATCGTCCTTCCTTTCCATCATTCGCTGGTATGCCGGACGGTCAATGGTCCTTCCGGAATATCCGTCGTCCACGAACTCGTCAGCGACCGTCCAGCCCTTGGCCTTGCAGTATGCATGCAGTCTCTTGAGCTGGGCGGGGATGCTGAACCCTTCGCGAGCCTGATCCTCAGTGGACACTCGCGCATAGACGGCCGCGCGCAAGACATCCCTCCAGAACGGTACGTCCAGATGACTGGATAAGATCGTTCGAATGCATCCCGCTCGGGGAGATTGGTTTGAGATAATAAGAGCATTGTCCGAGCGCTATTCAACGAGAGATCATTAATTCGTTCATCTGTTTCAATAATTGCATAAAATATATACCGTTCAGCTTCTAGTATCTTTAAGAAGTCGTCCGACATGATTGAAAGTGATATGAACGAGGACCTTGAAGCAAGAGTGGCGGAACTTCGCCGGGAGTTCGGCGGTCTGCTCGATGACGAGGTCCTCCGCCGAATCGCCAGAGAAGAAGGAGAGAGCAACATGGCATCCGTAAAGAAGATCGCCGACATCGGTGACAAGGAAGAGGTATCCGTCGTGGTCAAGGTCACTCGTATCAATGAAACAAAGACCTTCCAGAAGAGGACCGGCGGAGAGGGAAAGGTTAGGAACATCAATGTAGAGGATGAGACCGGGACCTGCCGCCTAACCCTATGGGACGAGGACGTCGACCTGCCAGAGGAGATGAACATCGAGATCGGTACCCAGCTGAAGCTCACCGACTGTTATACCAAGCAAACCGATTTCGGCCTCGACATCACGAAGGGGAGAAAGGGTAAGATCGAGATAGAGTGAATAGTAAAGCATATCGCTTTACATCCTTTATTTTTTCTTCCCCCATTGTTCAGTAACATATCCAGAACGATGAGGCATCATGAGATGAGAAAATGGAAAGGGAGGCCGGAGCCTCCTTTATCGTTTATGGACCCTTCCTAATACCGATGAGGATCACGGCGGCGGCCGCGATGAACAAGACGGCGACAATGCCTACCGCGATCCAGATGAGATAGTCCTGACTAGTCCCGGTCTCTCCCTTGACCTGCTTGGCCAGTTGATTCCTGTAATCGTATATGGGGCCCATCTTTTCGGCTGCCTCATCCACGGGCATGTATCCGCTCTCATATGTAACGCCGAAAAGAGACATCTCATCCATCCCATCCTTGACCTCCTCATCTAGGCCGTCAAGGCCGAGGCCGACGATGAAGATGTCCAATAGGTCCTCCGAGTAGGCATAGGCGATCGATTCCTGGCCATCCCCATTGCTCTTCAACATCGGGTAATATCGCTCCAGGTTCATCGGATCAAGGCCATCCTGCTCCATCTCATCGCTCAATTCCAGTTCGAGCCATCGGAAATCCTTATCTTCGCCAAAGAGTGAGGCAGAGTCAACGTCGCCAACGGTCACGGTGCCGATGATATCGAAGGAATGTTCCTTGATCGTCCCATCGTTAACCTCCAGGTCTCCGATCTCGAAGTCGTCGAAGGTCACTGGGAACTTGGTGAAGCCTAGCTCACCGAACGGGCCATCCTCGCCGAACAGTTCCTCCTCATATTCTGCAGGTAGTCCTTTGATGTCAAGGAATCCATCCATCTTACCGGTGACCGTCGCCCTCGAGTTGACATCCCAGGAATCATCTGTGCTCATCCCGTCTATCATCGAGGCGTTGAACAGGTTCAGAGCTGGGTCGAAGTGAATGTCCACATCCGCCTCGAAGAGGGCTTTCAGGACGATATCGAAATCCTCGTGTCTGACATCGGAGTCCGGTGAGAAATCGTCATCCGGAACAGGGACGTTCTCACCATCCAGGCTTAGCAATGCCGCGGTATTTATCAAGAGTTCGATGCTCTTGATCGCCATGGTCTCCTTGTCCATGATGATAGTTGCATCAAGTATGCTGGCGTAGCCGATGTCCAATCCAAGGGATGATCTGTGACCGTGCTCATCCTTCCCAATGATATCGAATTTGACATCCAGCCTGTTCGCCATCTTGAAGCCGACAACATACTCGTCCGCTCTCTCCTCTTCGATCACGAGCAACATGAAGAGCTCCGCGTCCACTTGCAGATCGAACTCGTCCGGTTCGATCCCGTAGAGGCCTAAGAGGGCTTGTAGGTCTTCTTTGAACTCATCGGGCAGATCCTTCAATCCAAAACCGGCCTGTAATGTCTGTCCAACGGCCCAGCCATCGTCCTTATCATAGCTCGGGGCTGCCGCATGTACTGAGGATAAGGGTAAGGCAAGAACGCTGGTCAAGAACATCGCTACCATCAATACGACTGGTATAGCACCTAGTTTCCTCATTCAATCCCCCTGGAGCTCTATTAGGGGGACCGATGTTCTAAGATTAAATAATTCCGAGCGATTATATATATTCTTACAATAGTGGAATGATGACTTTAAAAAAGAAGGAAAGTTGAAGGGGTTTTCAAAGCGGTTTGACGCTTACATCATCCCGGGCATTCCGCCCATACCGGGCATTCCGCCCATTCCGCCTTCGCCAGCGCCCTTGGGCATCGGGGGCGCCTTGCGGGCCGCGATGACGTCGTCGATCCTGAGGACCATGGAAGCGACCTCTGCCGCGGATTCGATGGCTTGGGTCTTCACCCTGAGGGGCTCGATGACATCCAGGTTCATCATGTTAGCGGGGTTCCCGGTGCTGAGGTCCAGACCGATCTGGGCTCCTCCTTCGGCGCTGTGGGCCTTCTTGAGCTCGATGACCACATCGATGGGGTCCAGACCAGCGTTCTCGGCCAGGGCCCAGGGGATGACCTCCAGGGCCTCGGCGAAGGCACGAATGGCAAGCTGCTCCCTGCCGCCGACGGCGGAAGCGTAGTCGCTCAGCTTCAGGGACATCTCGATCTCAGGGGCTCCTCCGCCAGCGACGACCTTGCCGTCCTCCATGGCGACTCCGACGACCCTAAGGGCATCGTGCAAGGCCCTCTCCACCTCATCGATGACATGCTCGGTGCCACCGCGAACGATGATGCTGATGGCCTTGGGGCTCTGGCAACCGGTGATGAAGGTCATCCATTCCTCTCCGACCTTGCGCTCCTCGACAAGCTCGGCGCAGCCAAGGTCGGCCTCGGTTATGGATTCCAGGTTGCCCACGACGTTCCCGCCGGTGGCCTTGGCGACCTTCTCGATGTCCGACTCCTTGAGGCGGCGGCAGGCGTAGATGCCGGACTTGGCAAGGTAGTGCTGAACGAGGTCGTCCATTCCCTTCTGGCAGAACACGACGTTGGCGCCGACGGACTTGATCTTTTCGACCATGCCCTTCAGGGTCTTCTCCTCCTCATCGAGGAAGCGCTGCATCGAGGCAGGGTCGCGGATCTGGATCTTGGCCTCGACCTCGGTCTTCTTGATCTCCAGGGCAGAGGACAGGATGGCGATCTTGGCCTTGCTGACGGAGCGAGGCATCCTGGGGTGGACCTTCTCCTTGTCGATGATCAGGCCGTTGATCAGTTCGGTGTCGGAGATCGAGCCGCCGGTCTTCTTCTCCACCTTGATGTTGTCGACATCTACGATGAGCTTACCGTTGCGCTCTTCAGCGACCGCCTTCGCCGCCTTTACGGAAAGCTCGGAAAGGGCCCTTCCCTCCCCTCCGACCGACTTTCCGGTCATGGCGGTCATGGCCACCTTGATCAGTCCCTCATCGTCCTCGATGGGGACGGCGATCTTCTCGAGGATACTCACGGCCTCGGCCGCGGCGAGCCTGTACCCGTTGGCGATGATGGTTGGATGGACGTTGGAGTCGATGAGCTGTTCAGCCTTCTTCAGCAGCTCACCGGAAAGCACAACGGAGGTAGTAGTGCCATCCCCGCACTCGGTGTCCTGGGTCTTGGCAACCTCGACGATCATCTTAGCAGCAGGATGCTGGACATCGATCTCCTTCAAGATGGTCACGCCATCGTTGGTGACGACGACGTCACCGAGGGAGTCGACCAGCATCTTGTCCATGCCCTTGGGCCCCAATGTCGAACGTACAGCGTCGGCAATGGCACGGGCGGCGGCGATGTTGTTCGCCTGAGCCTCGCGGTTTTTGGTCCTCTCAGTGCCCTCTTTGAGCACAATGATCGGTTGGCTTTGTCCTAGTGAATATGCCATTCTGAACCTCCTTTCGAGCCCACGATATTTTATCGCTTCTATATAACTATTACTCCAGTTTCCCCTGGCAAGAAATCATGTGGATGACCGTTTCCTCGGACGGGGACTTGCCTTGGCCCGCTAGGGCCGCCGCGATTGCCATGGGGATCAGAACGCATCACGGCATTCCAGGCCTAGCCCGCTGCATATGTCCTTGACCCGGGCGATCATCGAGCGATAATATCCTTCATCCTCGATGTGCAATTCCAGAATCTGCTCGAGGGAGGGATCGGCCTTCGCTCTCGCCAGCATTCTGGCCTTCATCCCTGGACGCAGATTGAGGCGGTCTATCATCACCATCGAGGCCCCTGCATCGCGCACCGACCTCAATAGAAGGTCAAGGTCGCTATCGGCGAACGCGGGAACGATGGGTCCGATGAAGGCATAGACGTTCACACCCTCATCGTGCAGAGAACGCATCGCATCCAACCTCTTCGATGGCGGCGACGCGCAGGGCTCGAGCATCGCTGCAAGGTCATCATCGATCGTGGTGATGGTTATCCCGACCTCGGAATCGGAGAGGCGCGAGAGCATATCGGCGTCCCTGGCCACCAGGGACGATTTTGTGAGCACGCTCACCCTGGCATGATGCTTCACCAGCATCTCAAGGCATCGGCGGGTCAGCAGCAGCCCTTCCTCGACCGGCTGGTATGGGTCGGTGACCGTTCCCAGTCCGATCATGCCCTTCTTGCGTATCAGCTCCCGGTCGAGCAGCAGGGGCAGGTTCATCTTCGCCGAGATGTTGCGGCTCCATCCCTCCACGTCCCTCCTCATGATATATGGTGCGTAGCAATAGACGCATCCGTGGCCACACCCGGTATAGGGATTCAGGGCCAGGTCGAGGCCTGGAAGGCGGGACGGCGACAGGGCCACAGTGGCCTTGACCATGCTGACGTTCTGCGGACAACGCTCATCGGAGAGGAAGGAGTCAAGGCTAGACATAGTCGTCGATCCTTCTCTGCGTCAGAAGGTCCCGGAGGATGCCGCTGTTGGCGATCCAGGTCTCCATCGGTATCTCCATCCGGCCAGAGATGTGTGCCAGGGCCTGCTGGAGCGTCTCGAACCTGCTCGGCGTGGTCGTCAGGGCTGCCCTGACGTTCTCCCTCACGTTCCATACGCCCACCGGCATGATGTATCCTGGATGTGCCTCCCGGAATATGACCGCGCCCGCCTGCTTCCTTTCCCTGGTAAGCAGCTCGTTCACGGCAAGGCGGGCCGCATAATAGCAGCCGCCGATGTGCGCATATTCCTTCCGTCCGTTGAAGAACTCGTGGTCGCTGATGATCTCCACCTCCCTCCCCGTCGGGTTCCAGGCGGTGTTGGGATACCAGGCCTCTATGAGCTCGTATCGCCACGATGTGGGCATGAGGAGGATGCTCCAGCGATTGTCGAGCTGATACCAGTCGTACACCCTCCATTCATCCAGTATCGGGTTGTGCCGGGTGTCCTGGAGAAGGCCCTTGCCCAGGATGTCGTCCACCGCGGTGATGGTCCACCTGGTGGGGACGAACCTGCGATTCTTCCCTACGCCCAATGCGCCGACCGAGAACGCCTTCTGGATCTTGGATATCATGACGCCCCTCTGGTACAGGTCCCGGACGGCCTCCGTCGCCTTGAGGTCGGTGTCATAGAACGCCTTCTCCACCCGGTGGTCGTACCTGGGGTTGCCCACCGATAGGTCCTTGAGCCAAGCCGATGGCCCGAACGGTTGAACCTCGTCGTCCAAGACCAGGCGTCCGCTGGGCCGCTTGTGGAACCTCGCTTCCACTTCAAGTGGATCGGAGGAAAGGGCGAGGTCCCTCGTCAGGTCGACGATCCTTCCCCCCTTGTCGAAGTTGCAGGCATCGATGCGATGCTTTCCCCTCACCAGGGAGAAGCGGAAGTCCACTATCTCGTCTATGCTCTTGCCCACCCATAGCTCGGGCGTGTCCATCATCGCAGTGTCGCCCATGAACGGCGGGACCAGCGGGCCCACCTCGACCTTGGGGTAGCCGTAACGTCCCACGAATATGCCCGGCGGGGACATGCCGGCAAGGTCCAGCGTGTCGATCATCCTTCGGGTCTTGGAGCGAGAATAGAACTTGACCATGAGGGGGCAGCGCTCTTTGCCGCACAGGTTGCGGGAGCCCTTGCATATGATGCAGAGGGAACCCTTGGGCACTTCCAGAACGCCTGCCGAGCCCATTGCGTTCAAGTGTCTTTCGAAGCTCCCCTGCGTCGAGCCGAACATCTGTTTTCCCAGTTTGTCGTATGTATTTATCCCTTGTCCCTGGCTGGCAGAAGGTGCCGTTCACCGAGCATCATGCGGACCATCTCCTCCGGCGCTCCGAGAACGCACCCGTGGAGCGCCGCATCTGTTCCAGGCGAGAGGGATATCAAGGTGGCGGCGGCCTCCCGCGCCTCCTTCACGGACGCATCTAGCATGCGATGGCCGGTCCTGACCCCTTCCTCGTCCATCCTGAGCAGACGGGCCAGCATCGGGCCTGAGCAACCGGGAGGCTCGGCACCGCGGTCCATGTCCATCATGTCGTCTGCGATCTGGAGCGCGATCCCGCATCTTCTGCCGAACTCCGAGGCGGCGTCAAGGACCTCTTCTTCCGCTCCTGCCGACAAGGCGCCGTATGCTGCCGCAAGGGCGAAAAGCTCCCCCGTCTTGAGGGATGTCAGCTCCCTGTAATGCGTCCAAGAATCGCCCAGGTCGCCCATCTCCATCTTCGCCCCTTTCACTATCAAGAGATGAGCATGGGCCAACCTCCCGGCCGCCCGTCCGCCGTATCGTGAAGCGATGCCATACGGGACGGACAACAGGCCAAATACCTCCATGATCGCCCCCATGAGGCCAAGATGTACGTGGACCGCTGGGAGGTCCCTCCTGGTGATGTCCCTGTCCAGCATATCGTCGATTATCAGACATACGGCATGCGATATCTCCACTGCGGCCGCCAGGTCGAACGCGGCCGATCGGGATGTCCCGCCCAACGCGTCATGCAAGAGAACCGTCAAGCCGCCCCTCAATCGCTTGCCGCACATGAGGTGCTCTTCGATATCTCTTGACGCCACCCCTTCCAGCGCCTGTCTCATGGAGGAATCGATCCCCTCCCTGACGGCGGATAGGAACATCCCGAACGGCCCTTCATCGATGGCAGGGTTCACACATGAGGTCTCAAGGTCCATGGCTCCACACTCCCTGCTGAAGGAAAATGGCGCTCAGGCCCACCGCGTACAGTATGGAGATGTACAGCTGCTTGAGCCGCACGTCGTTGCTGCGCTCCTCCATCCGGCCACCCGGGCGGTCGATGTGTTCCATCCTGACCCGGTCCGCCCTTCGGCCGAGGGATGCCAGGGCCAGGAAGGTCGCGGTCGACAGCGCGGCATAGGCCACCAACCCCCAGTAGCTCATCGACGAGTACGCGAGAGGGATGGATGCGAGGAATGGGATGAGGCCAAGGGCCGGGAACGCCTCACACCACCGCCATCGAGGATGCTTGACCACGGTCGTCCTCTTTCCAGCCTCCTTGTCCGTGCGGTAGTCCATGCTCATCATGCTCACGAAGAGGGAGCTGGCCGCGATTCCGAAGGCAGTGGCAACCAGGATGGAGAGGGGCGTGATGGCGTCGGAACCGATGTACGCGATCACCAGTACCGCGATCGCGTTCACCGGCGCGGCCAGGTAGAGCTCGGTGTATGGTCGGTACGACAGCCGCATGGCGGAATGGTTGTAGCCCATCAGGGCGAACATGCCGTAGGAGGCTGGCACTATCAGTGCGGGACGCACCAATATGAGGCCTGCCATTAGGAGAAGGATGGTGCCCACCAGGGCCCCGCTCAATGCCTTCGCCTCCCCCACGGTGACTGGGCCGTCCACCAGGGGCTTCCGTCTTCCGGTGGCGGCGATGGCCGCCCTCCGGTCCGCCTCCAGGTCGGTGATGTCGTTAAGGGGATGTGCTACGTATTGCATCAGCACGACGCAGACCACTGCCGCGGCCATGAGCCATGGGTCATCGATCCTTCCCCCGGAGAGGAAGACGGCCATCGATGCACCGAGGGCGGTCGAGCTGAGGCTCCATGCGGCAAGGGGCTTGAACCTGGCGAAATCGATGAGCGATGATGCGTCCACGCCGTATCGCTTGACCTTTTTCGAACAGGTCGGTCAAGTATCTTACTGCAAATGAGACCTCGTGCATCGATCGATATGCGAGCGTGGCCTGCCTGAGGCCGATGTCGCGGCCGGCCATGCGGGCGTGATGTTCAAGCAATCCCGATCCCGCCGGAAGAGGACTGCTCCCCGAGAACTATCGGCTGGGTCCCTGCCCCTTCTCCTCATCCGATTCGGTATTTCGCCCTGGATCGATCTCCAGGGAAGTGATGTCTCGTGATCATCGACCTCCTCTGGACCCATCGGTCGATGATCCGTTCGATCGTCCAAGAGATGTTTGGGCGGTGTCGGCGACGACACCGCCGATCGGCCTTCTGCATGTTTCTTTGCGCTGCTTCACTGCCTCCCCGACCGAAGTACGAACAGTACTAGCACAAGCACGGCGGCGATGGTGATCGCAGCTATCACGATGGCAAGAGAAGTGTCGTCGAAGCCTCCCTTCGGAGAGGATATCACCTGGAGAGGCAGCCCCTCCCAATCAGGACCGTCGAACCCAGTAGCCCCCTCGTAATAGTATATCGCCAGTTCGCTGCTGACGCCTTCGATCCAACCGGATCCGACCTCAGGTGCGTCGCCCTCGAATATGATGGAGCTCAGGGACTCGCACGAGCCGAATGCATATTCGCCTATGCTCGTGACACCTTTGCCGACGGTGACGGATGTGAGGTTGTAGCATTTGGAGAAGGCCCAGCCGTCGATGTTGGTCACACTGTCTGGGATCGTCATGTTGGTCAGGGAGTGGCACTCATAGAATGCAGCTTCACCGATGGATGTGACGCTGTTGGGCAGGGTCACGGATCCAAGGGAGTAACACCATGAGAAGGTCGCTTCACCGATCAGGGTGACGCCGTCAGGAATGATGATGGACGTGAGGTTGTAGCATTCGGTGAAGGCCCAGTCCCCTATGGAGTTCACGCTTTCCGGGATGATGATCGAGGTCAGGAATTCACAGGCGGCGAAGGCATCCATTGCAATGGAGGTGACACTGTCGGGGATGGTGAATTCGCCGCTCTTTCCTCCAGGACATTGGACCAATGTCGTAAGGTCCTTGGTGTATAGAACGCCGTCGATGCTTGCGTAATTAGGGTTTTCCTCGTCCACATCGATCGTTTCAAGGGATGGGCACCAGCCGAAGGTGCCATTACCGATGTACGTGACGCTTGCCGGTATGTCGATCGATGTAAGGGAATAACAATCGCTGAATGCGTAGTCACCGATCCTGGTCACAGTGTCGGGGATCGTGATCTCGGTCAGGAATTCACAGCCGCCGAAAGCATCATCGAGTATGGTGGTAACGCCGCTGGGGATGGTGAATTCACCGCTCTTTCCTCCCGGACACTGCATCAAGGTCGTTTGGTCCTTGTTGTACAACACGCCGTCGACACCGATGTAATCGGGGTTGGCTGGATCGACCGTGATGGATGTTAGAGATGGACACCAGGCGAAAGCGCCTTTACCTATGTACGTGACGCTTGCCGGTATGTCGATCGATGGGAGGGAATGGCAGTCGCTGAAGGCGTAGTCGCCAATGTATGAGACGCCATCGGGGATGTCG
>FZPS01000199.1_pt165 | contig 31522 bp, 58 predicted proteins | sample 1817821 | NCBI WGS metagenome assembly FZPS01 (sample SAMEA104158645, study PRJEB21678) | metagenome | place: Germany | collected 2015-04-21
CAAAGCAATTGAAGCGGCCGCAGAAATAAATGATGAAATACTGGCATTAATAACACCGTAAAAGGAGACAGGGAGGTCCTAATAAGGCCTCCCTTTTTTATTGATGGCTAAAATTCTTGATATTCACGCAGGAACCACTACTGAAATTCTACTTTTAAATATCTTCCATTTGTTAGAAGAAATCCTCAAAGAATTGAAAAAAGAGGAGAAAAATGACCGACCTCGAAAAGTTAAAAAAACTAATACCAAATGACCATGGCTATACCGATGAAGATTTAATTGATTTATTGATTGACAGCGATATATATAAGGCTGCTGCTTTTGTCTTGCGTGGCGTTGTCGCTCAAATTGTAGCCGGAACCTATTCTTTTGCCTCCGGGGAAGTACGGATTGATAAATCAAAGTTAGTGGAAAATTACCAGAGATTAATTGTTGAATATGAGGAAAAATCTAATGCCACACGTATTCCAACTTCAATGGATAAATTATGGAAAACTGATATTGACCGGTTAAGTGGAGAAGATAATACCGACTACGCTGATGACAATGATTACTCAATCTGATAGAGAAAGAATCAAGCTGGATTTTGTGACTATCTTTAAATCTTTAAATTCGCTTATCTGGACAGCCAAAACTCTATGTTCCTGCTTTGATGACTATGGAATACCCAATCCGAAATGTGAATTATGCTCTGGTACTGGGTACATTGAAACAACGAACACCATTGACGCCGATATTGAAGTTTTAAAAGGAGATGAAAGAGTAATCATTGAAGCTGGAATGCTCAAAGCCGGAGATATTATTATCAGAACTTCCATTGACAATAAAATCAAAGTTGGGGACAAGTTAACTCATAATTCACAAGATTATGAAGTGAAATTTGTTTCTCCTGACCAATTGGAAGTTTATTACGAGGTTGGAGGACATAAAATTGCTTAGTCCTTCCATCGAATTTAGAGGATTAGATGAACTGATTGGCAATTGGGAAAAGAGACCGGATTTAATGATTAAAGCCATAGATTTTGTGACGAAAAGAAATGCTGAAGAAATCCGCAAAAAAGCCAAAGAAAGAGCTCCAGTTTTAACCCATGCATTACAGCGGTCAATTGATAAAGAGCAGATAGCAAAAATGCTTTGGGCGGTTTTTTCGGATGTTCCTTATGCTCGAATTCGCAATTATATAAATAATTTACATCCAGAAACTATCGGCTATTTAACCAAAAGTCTTTTTGAACAGAGAGAGCAGCTTGAGAGAGATATCCGGGAAGCAGTGAGGGAATTGAAAAAACTATGAAAATTTCTCTCCTTCAATCCATAGCAACACAAATTAAAACTGTTATAGACAGAGCATATTTATACTCTCCTGAATTAGATTTGAACTCAAAAGAAAAACCTTTTGTGGTGGTGCGTTCCTTAACTGATTTAAAAAAAATTGTTACATTTGAACAAGCAAAAGAAACTGAATATTATATCTGGATTTATGTTTATCCGAAATCCAATGAGTATTCAGCCTTGGAATTGCCGGAGTTAATAAGGGATTTGCTTTTTACCGAATTGACGGTAACTGTGGAAGACAAAACTTATAAATCCATGCCTTTGGACATAGCCATTAATCGCTTAAATGGCAAAGACAATGATATGGAAAGGTATGGTTCTGTGATTACTTGTATTTACCGAATTTATCAATAGGAGGACAAATAAAATGGCCGTATTTGCTGGTTATGGTGGAAATATCAAAGTTGGTACTGACGCTATTGGTGAAATTGGAGAATGGACAGTAGATGAAAGTACCGATATTCATGATGTTTCAGCTTTTAAGGATAAGTGGAAAAAGAAAAAGGGCGGTCAGTCGGACTGGTCGGGAAATTGCACAGGAAGACTTGACCCCAGCGATACCGGGCAAGCACAATTAATTAATGGTGCTGAAGTAGCTTTAAAATTTTATGTTGATGATACTCATTATTATTCTGGGAATGCCATTGTGGAATCTATCTCACGAAGGGCAGTGGTTGCGGGAGTGCTTGAAGTAACTTTTAATTTTGCTGGAAATGGCGAATTGAGCTACACCTAAAGGTGGTGAGATAAATGGTCAAAAGCGGATATTTAGCGACAGTTTATGGCATTGATACCAGTGTAGCTTTTTCCAATTCTTTCACCGGCGAAGACATGGCTGAGGGAAGCGGAGATAATCTTAAGATTTATCAAATCAATAATACCGGAAAACGGCTCTGGGACCCGAATGAAGCAATTACCATAGCAGGAGAAGGCAATCCCACGCTGGATAAAAGCTGGATGGATAAAGGTATTGATTGGTTTACCGGGAGGGTTAAGCTCAATGAGACTGGATTGATTATTACCACTTCGGGTAAATATTTCTCGACTTTGATTGAAATCGGCAATGCCTACAATTGGACGCTTGATTTATCGACAGATATTGCTGACGTCAGTTCATTCGGTGATAGATGGAAAAAGAAAAAAGCATTGCAAGAAAACTGGACTGGAGCCTTTGAAAAGTTTGCAATCGATGAGTATTGGTTTGACATAGCAAAGTTAGCAAAAATCTTTTTGGTGAAATTCTATGTTGAAGACAACAAAGGATATAAAGGTTTCTGTGCCATTCCTTCTTTGTCCAGCGGGGCTTCAGTAACCGATGTTATAAGGGAAACCGTGAATCTTGAAGGGCATTGGATGTTGAGTGAGTTTGATGAGTCGTAAAAGGAGGAATTTTATGAGTTTTTTGGATAAATTGGAAGAAAAGGCAAAACAGCGAGAACGAAAATCCTTATACTTGCCGGAATTGGATGAAACTGTTTATTGGTATCCCATGACTGCAGGCGAACGACAGCGAATTTTAAATGCCGCTGGTTTTAAATATTCTCGTGATGCCATAACTCTTGATAATGCAAAGTATAAGGCTTCCCTGATAATTGAAAAACTGGAAGATAAGGACGGCAGGAAAATCTTTGAAAATACTCCTGCTCATAAAGATTTATTGATAAATAAGATTGATGATGAATTACTAACACGAATTGCCAGAGCAATAGACCCCATAAAAGAAGAAGAACAATTGATTGAAGAAGCAAAAAACGAATAAACGACCCTTTTTACCGGAGTTTAATGATATTGGCTGATAAGAAGGGTCGTTTTATTTTTGAATTCATTAATGAACTACCGGAAACTGAAATGTATGATTGGTTTGCCTTCTATAAGGAACAATATGAAGCAATGGAACGTGAGAGAGCCAAGATGAGAATGAGAAGGAGATAAAATGGCTGACGAGAGGTTTCAAGTTGTCATTGGGGCGGTAGATAATGCCTCCCCGGTACTGCAAAAATTTAATCAGCATTTACAAACTGTCCAAACCACTTCCCAAAAAGCGGTAGCCGGATTGCAGTCTATGGCCGATAAGTCTAAATGGGCTTTTGCAGCCATGAGTGGAGCGATTGTTGGAGCTGTAAAAGTATTCGCCGACTTTGAAGACGCTATGGCCAAAGTTGCCACCCAACTACCCGGTGAAGCCATTGAGCATTATGGAGAAATGAGCCGGGCAGTGCAGGATATGTCCATAACCTTTGGACAATCTACTCAGGTTATGGCACAGGGATTATACGATATTCTATCAGCTGCCATTCCTCCTGAAAAAGCCTTACAGTTATTGGAACAATCGGCAAAAACCGCAGCGGCTGGATTTACCGATGTTGCCACTACTGCAGATTTATTTACTTCAATCTTGAACGCTTATGGAATGGAAGTTGACGAAGCGGCTCGTGTTTCGGATGTGTTATTCCAGTCGGTGTTTAGAGGAAAAATGGAATTTGAAGAAATGGCAACTGAATTAGGTTCCATTATGGGTGTAGCCGCACAGGCTGGAGTTGAACTGGAAGACTTAGGGGCAATAATGGCAACCCTCACTCGACAAGGCATTTCAACCGCAGAAGCGGCAACCGCAATTCGACAGGCAATATTAAGTTATATTGACCCAGGAAGGGAAGCACAGGAAACCGCCGCAGCTTTAGGTATCGAATTTGACGCCACCTCCTTAAAAAGCGAAGGATTAATTCGTTCCATTGGAAAATTAACCGGAGCAACTCAAGAACAGCTTGCGGCGTTATTCCCCAACGTTCGAGCATTAATAGCGGTTCAGGGTGTATTGGGCGATTTGTCGGGAGCTTATGAAGATTTACGATTGAATATGGAAGCTACCGGAGTCACACAAGAAGCCTTTGAAAAAGCTACCGACACTATGAAATTTTCAATTGACCAGCTAAAGTCCTCAGTTCAAGTTCTCACTCAAGAATTTGTAGAAGCTATGGCTCCGGCCATCAATGAAATATTGGATTCATTTCGGGGCTGGATACAGGTTTTACGTGACATTGACGAGGAAAGAAAAAGAGCCTTGGGAGAAATGTTTTTGACCCTCACCAAAATGGTGGGACTGGTTGCCGGAATGAATTTGCTGGGTAAAGCAATTTTGGGAATAGGAACAGCTTTGGGAGTTTCGGCAGGCGTGCTTTCGCCATGGATATTGGCAATTGAAGGAATTATCGCCGCCATTGTTTTACTTGACCATTATAAAGACCGATTAATACCCTTTTTTGAAGGGTTGGGCGAAAAAGTTGGTTTATTAAATGAAGAAATGACCGAATTTTATGGGCATACTATTGACCTTGACCCTCAAATTGAAACTTTGAAAAAACAGATTAGCGATACGAATTTAGAAATTATCAAAATGGAAGAAGAATTTATTAAATTGGATGAAGCTGGATTATTTCCAAATCCTGAAATGTTGCAACGATACCAACAGTTGAATACGCAATTAAACGAAGCACAGATGGAATATGACCGCTTGACTGCTGCTCAACCGGATTACATTGAAGGAATCATTAAAGAAAAAGAAGAAGTACAAAAATTGAGAGACCAGCTTGAGGAAGAAAGTAAGGCATTGGATGTGGTTATTCCCAAAACTGAGGACTTGGCAAAAGCAAATGAATTGGCAGCCAAAGAAATTGAAAATGCTCGGAAGCGATTGCAGGAAATTGCTTCTGAAGCCATTTGGGGAGCCATGATAGAGGAAGCGGACGCCTTTACTGCTCAAATGCTGGTGGTGCAAAAAGAATTTGGCAGAACCATGAATGAAATCGCAGCTATGCCCGAGTCTTTGGCAAAAGAAAAAGCAGCAGCCATTGAGGCTGTAGTGAAGGAATATCATTTGAAGATGGAAAACATAGAAAAGGCTGCTTTTGAAGCATCAATCAAAGAAATGGAAGCCTATATTCAACAGGGCGTAGCAATTCAGGCCAAAGCCAGTTTGGATGTTATGGATTTAAATAAAGCCAAACATGATAAGTTAAGGGAATTAGAAAGGGAATACTTTGAACAAACTGGAAGAGATTTAGAAGTATTGGTTCAAAAATACCGGGAAAAATACGCTGAAATTCTTAATTCATTTAATTGGACTCAAGAGGAAATTAAAAGGATTCAAGAGATTGCCATTGATGATTTGACCAATCAATTGGTTGCTTATGTAGAAAAATATATCGAGGAAATGCAGAGAGCCGGAGCTTCATCAAGTGAAATAGTAAATGCTGTCGAGGGAATTATTTTGGTTTTAGAGAAAATGGGAATCAGTGTTGAAGTAATCGAAAGATTGAGAACCGAATTTGAAGCTATGCCGGCAGCCATTGAAGAAAGCAAGGAAAAAATTAATGACTTGATTAATTTAATCGGTGATATTGGGGACGTAATAATTGACTTACAGTTTGGAGAAAAACCAACCGCAGGAACCATAGGTGGATTGGTGGGGGGAATAATCGGGCTATTTTCTAATATTCCAACTTGGATTGCTGGCATCGTTGATTTGATATTTGGGTGGATTGACCGGATTCAAAGACGAACTCAAGAAATGATTGACGCCATTACCGGACAATTTAAAAGTGCCATGGTGGATTTTTTTATGGAACCGGATTTGGATTCAGCCATGCAAAAATTTGGACAGCGATTGAATGAAATTGTTTACGATATGATGGTGGATGCCATTGTGACGGCAATTATAGCTTCAGAAGTGGTTCAAGATGCAGCCAAAAAACTTGGTCAAGCAATTAACGAATACATAAAAACCGGAGCATTGGATGGATTAACCTTGGCGATGAATGAATTCATTGCCACTTATCAAAATTATGTTCTTCCCATTATGGCCGAAGTATATCCGATGATTCAAGCCTATAATCCCTATACAGAAACGTCTGGAGGAACGCAGGAATTCAGTGGTTCTGTTCCTTCTTTCCAATTTGGCGGTTATGTTCCCAAAACCGGGTTGGCTTTGTTGCATGAGGGAGAATATGTTATCCCCAAAGAAGAAAGCAGAGCCATTTCATTTGGTAATGTAGAAATTACCATTAACACTACTGGAGGTGTTGATGGAGCGGATTTATGGGAAGAATTTGAGCGTGAAGCAAGGAGAAGGGGGGTTGTTTTAGTCTCATGATGATTGATTCCATTGAACTTCCCGACCCCAAAGATTTTACCATTGATGATGTTACCGGAACCACCGAAGAAACTTTATTATCCGGAGACCGAAGATATTTGAAATTTGGCAAGATTAAAAAAGATATTCGCTTATTTTTCTTGGGCATTGATGACTCAGTTAAAAATTCAATTGAAAGTTTAGCCACTACTGCCGGCACGCTTAGCATGACCCTTGATGGGAAAAATTATTCGGTGATTTCCTATTCAGGTCCGAGATTTGTGAGAATGAAGGGGGAAAATCAACTTTACCAATGTGATTGGGAGTTAAGGGAAATATGAAAGATTTAAAAGGCTCAGAACAAAATCCGATTTCTTTACTTCCTGAAGACTTTGAAGAAGCGGTTGTTGTTCCATCTTATAAAGTACAAATTTATAAAAATGGCTGGAAAAATGTTGACGGAGCTATCAACGCCACCGTTGACTTTCAGGGTTCAATTACTGATGGCGTGGTAAGTTCCTCTTTAACTTTGACCATTAATGATGAGACCGCCAAATACCATCCATTATCAGGAACTCAATATTCCGATTACTTTACTTTCCGAAGAAAAATAAGAGTTTTTATTGGTATTAAAAAAGATGAAAACCCTTATACTTGGTCATACTTCACCGGGAATGTAAACACCATGCAGCATAAAAAAATAGCTACCAGAAAAGGCTTACAGAGAATGGTGACCATCCGAGCTTTGGATTATTGTGATATTTTGAATACCTTTAAATTTAATAAAAATGTTTACTGGGGCTCTATAACTAATATTACTCTGCAACCAAACATTTATGAATATTCCATGCCTTCAGGATGCAAAGGTATCCATCATGTCACCAAAAATGAAGTCGAGTTTTTAGATTGGACTTATAATTGGGAAACCAACAAAATTGCCATTACCAAAGATGAAACCGGAACGTTAAAAGTATATTATTTTACCAGTCAAAATGTTATTACAGTTTTACAAGATATTCTTTTGTCTGCGGGGGTAATTCCTTCAGCCGGAACTCTGATTTATGAATCCACCAGCAAAACTATTAATCGAGCTTATTTTGATGAAGGAACAACTGCCTTGGAAGCAGTAAAAAATTTATCCCAGTTAATTAATTACCGCTTCTGGTTTGATGGTGACGGTATTCCTCATTTTTATCCAGTAACAGATGTTGGCGAAACAGCGGATTTTACTTTTAAAGATTATAAAAACCTTCAAGTGGAAACGGTCAACATTGAGGATAGGGAATTTTATAATGCGGTTGAAGTATTTGGAGAAGAACGAATAAGGAAGCAATATTATAAAGCTGAAGTCCAGTTGGGAAGTACCATTGAAAGCTATCTTGACGCCACCACCGAAAGCCGAACTCATAATTTCAGTTTTACGAATTATGGCAGGTTGCGGTATGAGCTGGATTGTACCAATAAGAATGGATTAACCGCTGAATTGAATGAAAAGCCAAGCGGAGCAGAAATTACTATCACTCACAATCCTGAACGGTCAAGAGCCGAAGAAGAAAGCAGTTTGGGTTATATTACCGGAAGTCTGTTTTATGCATTAAGTGGTCAAAATATAATCAATACCAGCGATATAAAATTTTTAGACCATGTGGCAGCCACTCGGATTCGAGCGATAATTTCTGATTCATATAATAAATACGGGATGCAGGTTTCTTTAACCCCGGAAAGCTACTGGAAAACCCGAATTTACCTTTCCCATGACCCCTTACGGAATTTATCGAGTACCATTCAAAATATTGGAACTGTTAATAGCAATGCCTTGCCTTCGGGGAAATTAATCACTGTTCCTTTTACTTCAGGAAAAATTTGGGGAAGGGTGAAATGGGAAACTAATTATGAAGATGGTTGGGGAGCAGAACAGCAAACCGGTTCGGGTTCTTGGGTTTTAAATGTTGGCGAATACGACAGAATTGTCACCATTAATCTCAGTCAAAACTATCAAGGACAAATGAGATGGACAGGAACCGCTCCCTCTAATATTCCTATAAGCGCTTTACAGCTTATTTCTCAAAACGCTAATTATATTCCCGGATATACTACTGCTTTTTTGTCAGCTTCAGCAGGAACAGCCAATGTTGATTTAATCGGTACTTATGAGGTTGGAGGTGTTAATTTGCAAGTATTAAGAACATTATGGAGTGGCGTTACTTTTTATGTAGTATTTCAAAATTTACAATCATCTCCAATTCTTGCTTATGTACGTATTTATGGACGAATGCCGGGAAACAATTTTTCAATAAATTACGTGGATAGCGGAGAAAATTGGGCAAGATTTAAACTTAGTCAGTCTTTGGGTAAATCAAACCCCAACTTTTCCATAAAGGTCTATTCCAAACGCAAACCCTATAACATAAAAGTTACCAATACCAAACAAACTGAGTTTAATGCGGAATTTCTTGCTACCTGTGAATTTGGCAGTCCTGCGGTCTCCATAACTTGCAAAGGGCAAGAACCGGTGGCACGTCAATATCGGGTAGATTTATATGGATACAAATTAATCCCTCGATACTATTTCTTAAAACTTTTTGGCAGGGAAATAGTAAGCGAATTAACCTTTTCAATTTATTCCCAAAAAACTTTAACTCCGGAAGAAATTCAAGAAACCGGGGGGAAGAAAACCCTTACTATTCGCAATCATTTGGTTCAATCTCAATCTGAAGCTGAAACTATTGCCCAAAATTTATTGAACCACTACCGGCAAATCATTAATTCCTTTGTTATCGAAGTATCATGTCCTCCTCCTTTGGAGGTAGGGGATACAGTATCTATCGTTAGCCAATATTAGTTTGCCTCACTTTTTAAAAACTTCAATTAGGAGGCTGTTCTATGCCTGTTTTAGAGTCTGATTTAAAATTATATGGTTCATTGTCTATGCCCCGAAATGACGTAGATATTAATGGTGGAAGCATTGATATTAGCAATGAAATTACTGGAGAAATCGGAGAAGTATTTAATGATTTGGAATCCGAGGAAGAAGACGGACCCACTTATTATCAATATCGAAAAGTTTTCTTTAAAAACAATTCAACAACTTCAAATTTAGAAAATGCCAAAATCTGGATTTATTCTGACCCGGAAAATCAAATTACAATCGCTTTGGAACCGGTAAAAAATGGGAATGACCAATCACAAAACCGCATTACTGCACCATCGGGATATACTTTTTATGAAGCTCAAGACGAAGTAAATGCTCTCACACTTCCCGGAAACGGCCATCTGGAAAATGGCGAAGCAATAGGAGTTTGGTTGAAACTGACCTTGCCGGCTGGATTATCTCCCAAAAACCAAGTTAACTTAATGTTAAAAATTAAAGGAGCCTCCACTGAATGAGTTATGGGTATGGCGAGGCAGTTTTTGGGACTGCAGTATTCGGCGAAAGGCCTCTTACTGAAGGCGAAGCAATTAGAACCACTCGTTATCGTTTTTGCTCTGTTTTGAGAATAGAATTCAACGTTCCTTATAACTGGGGAATTCGGATTGAAAGGGAAATAAAAACATCTTATCGATACAAATCTTTGGTGCCTTTTGTTGCCAGCCTTCCTTATAAATTCACCTTTATTACTTCAAATTTAAAAACCATTTCATATTGCTATGGCGGAACAATTGCCAAAGAATTTGTCCTTCCTTATTCGTTTCTCGGATATGTAGGTAGAATAAGGCGGATAAGATATGAATTTACCAGTCTTACATCAATTTATAAGGGAACGGTGAGAAAAATTACTATTACCGCAACTCCAAGAGGGCAGGTTGCCCGAATTGAATTGGAGAGGAGATAAATATGGTTGTTGATAAGTTAAATGTAAATTATTCAGGACATCAAATTAATGCCGAGCCTATATCGGTTCCGGAAAATTCTCCTTATAAGGCGAGAACTGTCCATAATCGGATTTTGAAAGAAGAACCATCAACGATTGAAATCTGGCAGTATTCGGACAAATCCGGTTCATGGTTAACTGAAGAACCCTATACCGGAACAGTAAGTTCAACTGGAAAATTTCAAGTTGATTATGATGGAGCCGAAGATGGAGATATGAAATTTCGGAATACCATTCTTTTCCATGCTGCTCAAGCCAATACTGAATGGTTTATTTGGTATAAGTCTATCGGAGACATTTATGACGCTGATGATTTTAACGCCAAAGTCAACAAGACCACTGGAACGGAAAATAATTTTGCCGCTTTAGATAATGCCGGAGGGATAAAAGATTCAGGGAAAAAAGCTGATGATTTTGAACCCAAAATAGACCCCAAAGGGACCGCATTTAATAAGAATTTTGGAAACGCAGCCGGAACGGTGTGTGAAGGAAATGACAGCCGATTATCTGATGCAAGACCACCTACTGCTCATAAAGATAGTCATATAACCGGAGGAGACGACATTATTCCCAATGCAGTCCCCGGCGGTAATTCAGGATTAATGACTGGAGCCGACAAACAAAATCTTGATGACGCTGTAACCAAAAAACACGAACATAGCAACAAATCTCAATTAGATACTTATAGTGCAACAACTCAAAATTTAGAATATTGGGTTGATGGAACTGATGGTAATGATAATAATGATGGTTCTTTTGAACACCCATTTGCTACGATTAATAAAGCACTTAGTTCAATACCACAAGTTGTCAATCATGAGATTGAAATTATAATAATATATGGAACTTATGCCGAGTCTATTAATCTTACTGGATTTTCTGGCAAAGGAAGCATAACGATTGACGGGGGTAATAGTGATGTTGTTGATATTAGGATTGAAAACAATACTTTACCAATTGAATTAGAATCTTTTAATCTCACCGGAACAGATGAAGCTGTTATAGCAAGTAATAATCCAGGCTATATATACTTATATAACATAGAATGTACATCTTCAGCTGGTTATAAAGATGGATTTTCAATTAATAACTGTCCAGCAGTTTCATTAGAATACTGTACTATTAGCAATCATTTTTATGGTATTTATAGTAATTTGTCTATAGTCAGGTCTTATAGCAATAGTGGTTCTGGAAATAAGTATGGTATTTATGCTTATAATGGACTTGTCTACAAAGAGGATATTCAACCGTCAGGCACAATAAGCAATGAAGAAACTGTAGATGGAGGACAAATTCTTAGCAGTAGATTAGCCGAACGAGACCCAGACGCTGTTGCAGGAAATCTTGCTGAGTTTGACGCTAACGGTAATCCTGTTGATTCGGGCATTGACCCTGATACTAAAGCCGATAAAGACTCAGACGCTGTTGAAGGAAATCTTGCTGAGTTTGACGCTAACGGTAATCCTGTCGATTCGGGCATTGACCCTGATACTAAAGCCGATAAAGACTCAGACGCTGTCGAAAACAATCTTGCTAAATTTGATAGTTCCGGCAATCCGGTTGATTCGGGCATTGCCTCAAATATCGTCCCAATCGCAACCACTGCTCACCTTACTTTTTATGTCAACCCCTCAACAGGGAATGACAATAACAATGGTTCGAGCGGTTCGCCTTTTAAAACCATTGCAAAAGCGGTCTCGATGATTCCCCAAATCGTCAACCATAATGTGATGATTAACCTTGCCAATGGAAATTATTCTGAGGGGATAACGCTTAGGGGGTATATGGGGAGCGGAGAAATATTTATTTTAGGGAACGGTGACCATCCCGAAAACGTGGTTATCGCCGGAGGAATATCTGCTGTTAAGTGTTCGGTTGGACATATTGGACTTTATGGGATGGAAACAACGAATACCGGTAGCGACGGGATATATTTAGCTTATTGTTCGAGCTACTTTACGATTGAAAGTGTTCTTTGTGATACCACGGGTGCCAGTAATGATGGGGTTTATGCAATTGGCTGTCCGACGGTATACATAAAGTATTCAACGTTTTCAAACTGTTGGGCGGGAATATCCGCTGTTAACGGAACGACCGTAATCTCAGCCAATAACGGTGGGGCTAACAATGACATTGGTTTATATGCAAATGCTGCAACAATTATGAAGAGAGGTGCCCAACCAGGCGGAACAACAGCAGAAAGCGCAACGAATGGTGGTGAAATCCGATGACAGGGATAATTTATGACCTCAAAACCAAGCAAGTTCTTCTGACCGTTCCCGATGTTATCGAAGTTGGCAATGACTATATCCTCGGCAAAGACGCTTCAGCGAAAGGCGTGGATTTAACCAAGGCTGGAATATTGGTAGTTGAGGAAAACGTAAAAGAAGGTGAGATAATTGACCTTAAAAAGCTGGTAGACAAAAAAAATGAAATAAAATCACCATTGCAAGAGGCATTAGATAAGATTGCCAAATTAGAAGATGAAATAATGGTTATTAAAGAAAATATAAAAGAAATACAATCTTTAAAAACAACTGCCAAATAATTACTTTAAGAAATTCTTTTTAAATTACTACTGCAATTAACTGCTTTTCGGATGTATCAACATGAAAATCCCCAAGTTTTTTCTTTTTAGCATTATTTTGTTGATTTTGCTTTCTGGATGTATAAATAGTCCTGTTCCCATACCAACACCACCTTCAACACGCTCTGAAATTCCAACCAATGTTTTATATTCCATTCATTCTATTAAAGACCTTCAGCAGTGGATTTGGGACAACTATAACTATGTAAAAGACGAAGATTGGACAGGATACAGAGATTACTATTTAACTCCGGCAGAAATGTTTATGAGCCGGATAAAAATTGGGAACCGAATTGTTGAAAAGCCTGTCTTAATCGGGGATTGTGAAGATTACGCCGGTTTGGCTGCTTATCTTTTATGGAAGTGCTTTGATTGTCAATCTTATATAGCAATTATCACTCTAACCCCTTATTTAGCTCATGCTATTGCTTATGGCATAAGTCCCGACGGGAATTGTATTGTGGTTAATGCTCCTTTGGTTAATATTCAATATGCAACTATTAATGATTATTTATCAGATTATTATCCAGGAAAGAAAATCAGCCTTCTTTTTAAATTGGAAAATTATCTGAATTCCCTTTATTTGCAGGGACATCATCAATACTGGGATGAGGAAATATGAGGAAAATTACATTGATTATGATTTTAATCATTTTAATTTGTGTCATTTACTTCTGGCATGAAAACAAAGGAGATAAATTGCCTCAACCAACTCCAGTATGTACCGAGGGAATATGCATAAGATGATTTTAAAATTCATTCTTTTTGCCATTCTCGCTATAGCTATTGCTATCGTGGGGATTATCTATCTATGGGGTATTTCTTCAATTTATAAGAACAAATAGTGCGAGGTGAAAAGATGGAAGAGGATAAATTTGAAAGGACCTTACAAGAACATGAAAGACGGATAGCTAATCTGGAAGCCTGTTATGAATCATTAAACAAAAAAATGGATGAGATGAAAGATGACTTAATAGAAAGATTCGGGGAACGGCTCGGCAGAGTGGAAAAATCAATTGATGGGCTAAAAGATAAATTGTGGGATAAAAGCGAAGAAAGTTCGGCCACCAAAGCTCAAGTGTCGCTCTTAGTTATCGTATTAACTCCTATTCTCACCGGAATAGTGGTTTATTTCCTAACGAGGTGATTTTATGGGCATAATTATTGCTATTATTGCACTCGTTGTTTTTCTTATATTCCGGGGAAAAGGGGCTAAAAAACCTGATACTATCCCCGCCTTTGAAACCCCAAAGGATTTTATCGAGTGGTTTGAGAAAAAAGTAGCATTCATGAAAGACCTTAATTTTGATACCCGGGCGGTTATTGCTCATGCTGCATTGGAAACCGGATGGGGTAAACATTTGCCAACCGATATGAATTCCGGGCGGGTAAGTTTGAATTTCTTTGGCATTAAATGGTATCCGGGCTGGCCTTCTGACTATGTCACTTGTCTGACCAAAGAATATGACCCCAATACCGGGGAATATTATAACACTACCGCTGACTTTCGAGCTTATAAAACCATAAAAGAAGGATTAGAGGATTATGTCAGTTTGGTAAAAAGGAAATACCCCAAAGCTTGGGAAAATCGTTCCAATTATGAGCAGTACATCAAAGAAATAGCATGGGGTGGCTGGTGTCCAACCCCAACTTATGTAAACAGTATTTTGTCGATTATTGAAAAATATCTCTTATGAAAGGAGGAATACAATGGAAATCATCAAAACCATATTCCGGTGGATTGAAACCATTATGGCAATCTACACCTTTATTATTGCTCTCTGCGAAGAACACGGCAAAGGCGGAGATGCAAAGAAAAAAGAAGCAATAGCTGAAATAAAGGAATTGGTACAAATTGCAGTGGAAAATAAGAAAATACCCTCATGGTTGGGAACTATTTTCACCATTGACGCCATACTTAACTTTGTTATTGACTGGATAGTCGGAAAATTAAATGATGCCGGTTTTTTTACTCACTCGGAAACCGAAAATATTCCCGGTTAGAAAAATGGATTTTAGACTGGGCGGTCAAAACTGGTCATTTAAAACCTTATAAAAAAGGACTGCATTTTGCTTTTGATAATAACACCCTCTGGCTAATTTTCAACCTCACCGATTCTGTTACCGCACCAAGACCTATTAAAAATGATGAATGGAAATATCATATTGAATTGTCCCCGGACTTGCCTGAAGAAACCAGAAAACAGTTGGAAAACATTCTGAAGGCAGACGGGAAAATAGGAGGTGAAGAAAAATGAAAACAACCAGGAAGCTCACTTTTTGGTTTATAGCCGCTGTGATTGCTTTAATTCTGCTGTACGGTTTCAAAGTGATTAAGTTCTAAATTCTTGACCCACTCTCAGCAAAACCTCCTTCGCTCTCGGCAGAGCTTAGTCTCTGTCGGGAGTGTCTTAATTCCCCCGAATAATATCGGGGGTTTTTCTTTTTTTTGGGCGTTGTTAGACGCCATCTAAGGGCGGTTCACTTTAAAAGAAGCATTATATACCTTTTAAAATTTAAAAGGGTTCATATGGCGTCCTATAAGGTCGGTTTGTTTCTCAACTGTGGGAAAAATTAAGAAAAATTTTTTAAAATTTCTTGAAAAAACGGTTGACTATGTATAGTAAATACTATATAATTATTATAGTAAGAAAAAAGAAAAAGGAGGAAGAAAAATGAAAATAGCATACAGGGTTGGGGGTCAAAAATACGGTGGAGTAACAGAGATTATACCGGCGAGCGGTTTCAACACTCCTACAGAAGCGAACGAATGGATACGTGAAAACTGGGAGAATTATCGTGAAATGATTTTGGTAGTTGAGCCTTACGAAATTGATGAAGAACAATAATATTGAAACCGGGAGCTTGTCTCCCGGTTTTTCATTAAGGAGGAACAAGAAATGAAAGAAACAAAATTAGAAAAAACCATAAGAAGAGCCTTCCGGTTTCAAAACTTGAATTACGCCAAGAACTTCGCCTACCGAACAAAAAAGATGGTTGTGATGTTAGGAGGGAGTAAAAACGACCAAGAAGAATATTTGGTAGTAACAATGGCCGAGGCTTCCATATTAGAAAAGAACGGATTTCAGTGGGCGTAAAAGAGGAGGAAGAAAAATGAAAAGAAAATACAGAGTTGCAGGTCAAAAATACGGTGGAGTAGTTGAGCCTTACGAAATTAACGAAGAGCAATTCAAACTTGAACAAATGGCCGCTGATGCAAAACGGAGGGTTGAGCGTTGTATAGAAAGCGTTAATGAAGCAATCACCGCCTATGTAGAAAAATTAAATCGGGGAATTGAAGATTTGAAAAAAGCGAGAGAAGTTCAAAATTTTGATGAAAAAATGAGTATGGCTTTTTCAGCACTATACAACATCTCAGACGGTTGCGACCCAAGGCTGCTTGTTCAAATGATGGCAAGAGTTATGAATGCGATAGCCGAAAGAGAAGTTGCCGAAGCAATTGCCAACAAGGGAGCGAAATAATTAAGAAAATTTTGAAAAAATGGTTGACATTGTATAGTAAATGCTATATAATTATTATAGAAAAAAAAATGAGGAGGAAGAAAAATGAACATCAACGAAATGATTAGAAAGTGGAGACTCGTACTGACGGAAAAGGATGGAAAGAAAGGATTGCGAGTTCTGAGAAAAATTTCCCCGACTGAACTAACAATGCTCAGAGCATCAGAGAAAAGAAAGATGAAATCATCGCTGAGCTGGAACACCAGCGAGCCGAAAGAGAAGCAATCGAAGCCCAAAAGAAAGCGAATCGGGAAGCGGAGAAAGAAGCAATCCGAACTGGAGAGAAAACCATCAAGGCGGTATGGGTTGATGGCGAATATCTCCAAGCTTATCAAGTATCCGGCGTGGCGGCAGAATTGCTTGAAGAAGCAGGAGCCGCAAAGTACATTAAAGATTGGGGAGTTGGATTGAAGCCAGGATTAGTCGAAGCCCTCGGGGAAGAATTCACGCTTCAGCAGGCGGTGGACTTTGTTTTGGAAGCAAGAAAGTCTGCTATAAAGGCTTGGGAACAGAAAAATGCCGAAATGAAAGCCAAGTTTGCCGAAGCGGAAGCCACCGGCAAACCAGTTAAAATTAGAGAATATTCAACCAGCTGCAACAATCCACGTGAAGAATGTTCGCTTGACATAGTTACCATCTGGGCAATGCCGAATGGAACACAAAAAGAAGAAAGAATCCATACTTATTGAGGAGGAAAGAAAAATGAGAAAAAATAAAATTGATAAACAATTTGAGGAATTAGTTAATTACTACACCACAGAAGAAGTTTTGAAACATACAGTGAGAGCATTAAGGAAAAAGTTAAAAGATGTCAGAAATTGGCAAGCAAAGCTTCCAAATCATGATTTCTCAATCCAAATCGGAGCAATCAAGCGAGAAATCCGCTTGTTAAATGATTTACGATGCCAATTAGTAGATGGCACTGAGGCATATAAAATTTATGCCGAGACCAATGAAATTTTAAAGGAGGGATAAAGAGATGAATAATGACAAATTAAAGGCAACTATAGAAATCTTGGAACAGGGAATCAAAGAATTAATCACTTCAGAAAGATGGACATCTTATTTAAAATTCCAAAACAAATTCTATCAGTATAGTTTTTGCAATTCACTGCTGATATTGCTCCAGCGACCTACTGCCACAAAGGTGATGGGATATCGGAAGTGGGAAGAAGTTGGACGTCATGTGAAGAAAGGGGAGCGTGGGATTGCCATCCTGGCTCCCCTTTTTAAGAAGATTAAGGCCATCAAAGAAAATGGCAATGGAGACGAAGAAGAAATTACACTGGGTAAACTTTACGGGTTCAAAACCGCTTATGTGTTTGATATTGAACAAACCGAAGGGGAACCAGTACCGGAGGAGATTTACCATAGGACAGAAGGAAATAGTGGCGAATGGCTTTTGAATCATTTAGTGAAGGTGGGGCAGAAACTGGGATATAAAGTTTTATTTGAAGGTGCCGGAACCGCCGATGGATATTGTGACCAGTTAAGAAAAACAATTGTAGTTGACCCTGAACATGAAATTAATCATCAAACATCGGTATTAGCTCATGAATTGGGACATGCCTTGCTTCATGAGAGCAGCGAAATGACAAGAGAAGATAAAGAGTTTGAGGCAGAATCAGTGTCTTTCTGCGTGCTGTATCATTTTGGGCTCAATACTCAGTCCTATTCGTTCCCCTATATCGCAGCATGGCAGCATGGAGAACTGGATGAATGCGTCAAAAAATTTACTTCCAATTGTGAAAGAATCAATAAAACAGCCAAACAAATAATAGAAATGATTGAAAATGTTGAATTAAGAGAGGCAGTATAGTATACTGCCAGCAAATACTATATATGGGGTGAGAGTAATGAATCGACAAATAAATTTTCGCTGTTCCGATGTTTGGTATCAACGTGCTTTATCTCGAGCGCAAGAGTTAGGTTTAGGTTTGAGCGAATATATCAGGGCAACCATAGCCAAAGATTTTGAGGAGGAAAATAAAAAAGAATTAGTTCATGAAAGCAAAAATGTCATTGAAGGAGGAGAAAAATGGAAAAAATAGGAAAGAAATTGTGGATTCTTGAGAATCCAGATAACGAGCACTGGGATGAAAGTTTTGTTCAAGAAGAAATATCAAGAATGTCTCAGAAATGGAACGTACACGTTGTCCCCACAAGCGAGACAAAAGACCAAGGGCATGGTTTAGAACGCGTATATATTGTCCAGGGAAAAGAAGAAGATATAAGTGAATTTGAAAAAGAGCTCGATGTGGCTCTGTATTAGAGGAGGAAAAAATGAGAATATTCCAAAGCGAGTTTGAAACAATTCTTTTCACTTCAAAGGGTAATGCCTATATCATCGAATCGATGGACTTTCCAACAAAAAGAGAATTTGAAGAAACTAATTTAAATATTGACGATATAACCAAAAATGATAGATATAGAGAACTTGATGTTAATAAGCTGCTTATAATTCTTGATTCAGATTTAGAAGCAAATCCAAATGCTGATTATGACCTTATGCTCCCAAAGTTTATTTACGATGAACAATAACCCTTCAAGCCTCGGGCTTCTCGCTCGGGGCTTTTGGGTTCTGATGAAGGTTTAATGGGTTTTAGGTTTTCACCATGGAATATCTTCATGGCAAACATTATACCAAAAAAATTATAACTTTTGTATAAATTGGTTGAAATATATTAAATAATATATTATAATATTTAAATGTAAAGGAGGTAAATAAATGATAAAGGCAAAACCTAAAGAGCTGAAAATGATAATAAAATTATTAAAACTTAATCCAACAAAATTCGCTGAAAAGGCTGGTTTAACACCGATGTCAATATACAATGCCTTGGCTGGAAAACCAATAGGCAGCGAAGTAGTAAGTAAAACTTTACTTTTTACCGGATTAAAGTTTGAAGATTTATTTTTTGTTACTGAAGATATAACACCTAAAAGTAATATGGAGCCAGTAAATGTCTTATCAGGAACTGAAAGTTCAAATCCCCAATTTTAAACCGAAAGGAGGGATGACCATTGAAGTATCCAATTGACACTTCAAATCGTCCCCGCTTGATGATTATCGGCATTAATCATAAGGGGATGGCATTTGAGGATGTTCCGGAGCCATCAAATTATTATTGCTGGCTGTATGAACAGTATTCCAACTATCGGAAATTGATTTATGGAGGAGGAAAAAACAATGCCAGAAATAACCCTCGACAACGCCTACCTATTTGCCAAAAATGCCTCAATTGAGGATTTAAAAAAATTAGCCGAAGACGAAAAAATTCATTTAATCAAGTGCTTAACTTGGAAGCTCGATGAATTGAAAAAAGCAGACTTGAATTTTTTTAAAAAAGGAAAGGAGGTGTGTTAAAAAAGCGCTGGTTAAGCACACCCAGCGCTGGGTATAACTTTAGTATGGTCATAGTACCACAAATAAGGAGGCAAGAAAATGACCAAGGAGGATTTTTGTTATAACTGCAATTTTATCACCTTTTACCCGCCTGATTTTTTCTGTCCACAAGACGCCGAATGTCCGGGAGATTTTGACCCGGATAACACTTATTGTCCTCGTCATGATGGATGGCTGGAAGAATTAGAAGATGAGGAGCAAGAAGATGACTGAATCAACCAAATATAAAATGCATACTCGCTATTATCTTGACGATGGAACAGAAGTCCCCTCAAACACCACCATATTAAACGCAGTACTGGGCAAACCGGCACTGGTTCATTGGGCATGGGATTTGGGTACCAAAGGGATAAATTACCTGAATTACCGGGACGACAAAGGCGAAATAGGAAAACTAACCCACCATTTTATTTTATGTGACTTAAAAGAAGAAGAACCTGATATTGACGAATACAACAAAAGACAAATTTTGACTGCCAAAAACTGCATGAAAAGCTACTACGAATGGAAAAAACGGCACAAGTTGGAACCCATTCTTTTAGAAACGCCATTGGTATCTGAACGCTACAGATACGGAGGGACTCCCGACTATTTCGGATTGGTGGATGGGATTCCTACCGTTGTGGACTATAAATCAGGAAAAGGGATTTACGAAGATTATTACTACCAATTGTGTGGTTACTGGAAATTGTTAAGGGAAAACGGATATAAAGCCAAACAGGGATTAATAATGAACTTTCCAAGAACAGAGGATGAAGAATACACTGAAAAACTTTACACAGACTTTCAAAAAGGTTGGCAGATTTTCTACCACTGTTTGTGCATTTATTACTTAAAGAAAAAAGGAGGAAGGAAGAAATGGCAATCGAAAGTTTAGTTTTTAATGTTGATAACTGCTATGAACTCGTAAAAAACACTCCTCAGCAATTTATAAGAAATCTAACCGATTATGAAAAAACCCATCTCATTTTTTGCTTGTTCCTCAAAATAAAAGAGATTTACGTTGACCAAAAAGAAGATATTAAAAGAAGTTACATAGCCGGTTGGACTCAAGCAGTTAATGCAATGCAAACTCTTGAGGAAGAAGAATATGATGGAACTTATATCAACTTGAAAATTGACCCAAGTATAGAGTTTGAAAAATGGATGAGCAAGAAAAGATGTGGTACCTGCAAATATTTTTATCCCGGCAATGAATATCGAATTGATAAATGCATAAACCAAAAATTTATTGATTTTTTCAACAGTAGCGGCTCATTACCGCCAATTACTGAGAACAGTGCTTGCGAATTCTGGGAGGGAAAAAATGAATGACCAAATTATTGATTTGCTCGATTCTCTTGGAAATGCTGTGGAAATTCTTTTGGCAGGACATTTAAGAAATCTATATGAAATAAGGCGAGCGGAACGACAGCATGGCATGGACACCTGCACAGAGGAAATTGATGAAGTTAATGAATTATTTGAAAAAATCTGCAACCAAAGGAAAAATTTAAAAGAGAGGAGAGAGAGGAATGGAACTGGAATTAGCTAATGTTGAGGAATTGGAAAAATTGCACTCTCAAGAACCAATAACCATTGAACAAATGAAAACCGATTTAAACCGCTTAACGTCATTTATCAGAGAAATATTGAAGAAAGACCAAGATTATGGTGTCATTCCGGGAACCGGCAAAAAACCGACTCTTTACAAAACTGGAGCAGAAAAGTTATTGAAATTTTTCCGCTATACACCACGATTCCATCTCGTTGAAAAAATCACCAATTGGGACCCGGAGAAACCATTTTTCTATTTCAACTACTGCTGTACCATTCATGACCGGATTACTGGGAAGGTTGTTGCTGAAGCCAACGGAAGCTGTAATTCGAGAGAGAAGAAATATGCCTATAAATCTCAATATGACCCCAAAAAACCACCGGAACCACAACCATCAGTTTACACCTTTTCAATTGTAAATACTTTAGAAAAAATGGCACAAAAAAGAGCATTTGTTGGTGCCACACTCATTGCAACTTGTGCCTCAATGTTCTTCACTCAGGATTTAGAGGACATGAAAGATGTACTTGAAGCGGAATATGAAATTATTGAAGAAGGAACCACCCCATTTGAGGAAAACAATAAGTATGAACAAAAGAAAGTTGAAAAGAAAATAACAGAAAATCAGCGAACCGCCATTCTAAACATGCTTGGTCACTATGTTAAGCCGCAGGAAGGCGAAACACCAGATGAACTTGAAACAAGAAAGGAAATTGTATTTCAGGAGATAAACAAAGCCAAAAAACCGCTTAATGAACTCACTTTTGATGAAGCCAGTGCAGCCATTAAGGCGTTGGGCTTATCAATCAAAGAAGATACCACAAAGAAAAAGAAGGCAATAAAAACAACTTCAGAAAATGAAGATATGAGTCCATTTTAAAATTGAAAAGCTGGCGTGCTAACACAGGCTCCAGCTTTTTGAGTAAATAGGGAGGAGGACAATAAATGAGTATTTCAAAAACCGAGTTCAAAGAGAAAGTAAAAAAGAATCGGAGAACTTGTTTCTGTGGCGAAATATTAAAAATAGACCGGGAAGGGAATTTGTATTGCCCCAAGTGTAGTTTTAGAGAACCAAAACAATATAGAGAAATATTGGCTATGAATGAAACTTTATCTGAAGAAATATTTGAGGAGATTACCAAAGGCAAAAAGATTATGTTATTCAATGCGTTTCCCATAGATTTTGTTCCCAAAATGACGCCATTGAGAATTGAAAAATTGAATAATAACGAACGGAAAATGTATGAACCAAAAGCATATTATTTCCCGTTATGGCGAAATATCGAAGATTGGAGCAGTATAAATAAATTCTTGGTTGCATGGTGCGGAGAACTCTTTTTGGTAAGGATGTATGAAAATTAACTGGGTAATTGAATACCTTAAAGATTTATTCACAAAGAAGGAATGCTCGGGATGCCATAAAAGATTCAATCCGAGGGTTATTATTCCATTCCACGGTAAAATGTGGTGTCCCGAGTGCTGGAGAAAAATCTCAATAAAGCGAGAAAAAATTATGGAAAGAGCAACAAAGGGAAAGAGAGGAAAATATGTCAATTTATAGGTCAATTCATGTTAGTTATTGGCAAGACTCTTTTATTTTAAAACTGACTCCTGAGCAAAAATTTTTCTATCTCTATCTCATGACAAATTCTAAAACAACCCAGTGTGGAATATATGAAATTTCCAAGCAAATTATGTGTTTTGAAACTGGATATAATTCCGAGACCATAGACAAACTTCTTAAAATCTTCATTGATTATGGAAAGATTAAATACTGCGAGGAAACAGATGAAGTTTTCATAATTAATTGGTTAAAGCATAATCCCTCTAAAAGTCCCAAAGTTATGGCTTGCATTAAAGCCGAAATATTAAAAATTAAATGCAAAGAATTTAGAGATGAATTAATTAATAAACTGAAAAACTTTGGTGAAATTGATACAGAACTATATAGAACTGCAAATAAAGCAGAAATTTCTAAAACAACCGCTTTTAAAGTTTTTGAGAGAGATAAAAATAAATGTGTTCGATGTGGGGCAACTGATGATTTAACAATAGACCATATATTTCCCCGAAAAATGGGAGGGACTAATGCTTTAACCAATTTAAGGGTTTTGTGCAGGAGTTGCAATTCTAAAAGAATAACGAGCGGAACTGGATTTTTGGAAGACTTAAAAAAAGACGGTTTAACATTGGATGATTTCGATAGATTAACAAATCCATCCGATACAGTATCAAAAACAAATGATACTGTATCAAAAACAAGCGATACAGTATCAAAAACAAATGATACTGTATCAAAAACAAGCGATACAGTATCAAAAAGTTGCCGGAATAATAATAATAATAATAATAATAATAATAATAAAAATAAGAATAAGAATAATAATAAAAAGAATATATATAATAATCAGGAAAACTCTTCGAGTGTAGTTAAAACCACAACTCCTTCTAATACTGAAACAGAAAACACGGAAAATGAAAATCCCAAATTAGAAATTCCTCTTGATGAAGAAGATTATAAAAAACCGGTTAAACTCCTTTATCGCAAATTAATCGAAAACTTCGATATTAAGAAAAGCTCGAATTGGTACAAGGGGCAAATTGGGATTGCCCAAAAGCTCATTCCCAAATATTCGATTGACGAGATTTGTAGTGTTATTAACTGGGCTTTTAATAATGACTTTTGGTGTAAAGCCTTTAATTCACTTGCTCAATTTGAAAATGCATTGCAAGCCATGAAAGGAGATGAAAAGCATGGAAAATATAACAGAATTGATAAACCAATTGATGAATACTATGACGAACCAGGATACAGAGAGCTCCTTGACCGCTCTAAGCAAAAGCTCGGAATATTGCCCAAAGTGCCATCGTAGCTATAAGAATTACCATGAAGAATATAAAGGATATGGCATTATATATCACTGCGACTGTGAACGAGAAGAAAAAATAAAAGAGGTTGAAGAAATTATTAGAGAAAACAAAAAGAGAAGAATTGAAAAACTGTTCCAGCTTTCTAATTTAGGAAGACGCTTTATGGGTTGCCGTTTCGATAATTTTGAAAAGAGAAAGGGAACCGAAGCCGCTTTAATTGCAGCAAAGGAATTCGTAAGGAATTTTGAAGTGAAATTGAAAACCGGAGAAGGAGTTTTATTCTACGGTCCGGCAGGGAATGGAAAAACTCATTTAGCGGCAGCCATAACCAAAGAAATAATTAAAAAGGGATATTCGGCCATATTCCAGCCAACCGCTGAGTTGATGTACCGAATCAACCGCACTTATGAAATTGAAGAAGAAAGCGAACATGACATCATAGGAGGACTAATTGAATCCCATTTGTTGATATTGGATGACCTTGGCAAGGGGAAATGGTCAGAAAAGGTTGAAGAAAGAATTTATGTTGTTTTGGATGGTAGGTATCGGAATTTGTATCCGACCATAATCACCACCAATAAAAATATGAATGGTTTGGAAAGCTATGTGGGAGGAGCGGTTTTTGACCGCTTAAAAGAGATGGCGGTGATGGTTCATAATTCGGCAAGCAGTTATCGGAAATTAAAGATGAAGGAGGAAGGGAATGTTAGGGCCGGTTAAAAATTTTGACAACATGAAGCCGGAAAAATGGAAAATAAGGATAACTCCGGCAATTGATGAAAAGGGTAAATATTCATTCGGAATTGAAATAGAAAATAAAGAAGCATTAATTAATTTGACACCGCAGGAAAAGAAAAACTGGATTACGAGTTTTTTGGTTATGTGCTTTGGTCTTGCCTTTCCACGTAGTGAGGATGAATTGGTAAATATATTGGGAATGTTTGGAGTAACCAAACAAGATATTCAATATTACATTAACCAATCAATTCTAAATTTATTTATGGAGGAAATCAAGAAAAGTGTTAACTGATAAATTGTGGCCGGAGAGCAAAGTATTGGGCTTAATGGGAGTGGCTTTTTATTACGGGGCTTTGATGATGGACAAATATGGGAAAACCAAAGAATGGCCGGAATTGTGGGAAATGTTTAAGAAAAGCAGAGTTGAACCAAGATTGAAATATGTTAATCCAGATAAACGCTGTAATCATCCTGTTGATTTGGATGAAGTCAATTATTGTTGGGGATATGCAGTAAAGGTGGATAAAGGAGAAGAAATTAATATGGAAGAATTGTGCAAAGATTGCGAGTTTTTTAGAGAGGAGGTTAAAACATGAATCATTTGATTATGTTTCTATATGGTTTGTTGGGAGCCTATGTGTATGCTGTGTTGATGAAATTAGATGAAGAATGGCGGAAATATTGAAGAAGTTTGATGGAAAAAGCAAAGGAATTTGAGGACTTTATAAGAAAAATTGTATTGGAGGAATGGCTGAGATGATAATTAATTATGGAACTACAACTTGTCCATTTTGTTGTGTTATCAATCGTTTTTTTCAGAATGAAATACACTGTCCGCATTATCTGGATATTGAGGAAGTGCAGATAAAAAGCACAAAATTACTGGTTAAATATTATCTCGCTGTTTTTCGTGAAAACGGCGTGATGAAGAAAGTTACAGTTGAGGAGAAGAGCGATGAGGATAATTAAGGTTGATTGTTGCTTAGACTGTCCATATCTAAGTGTTTATGTGGGCGAGGTGTGTAAGTACATGGCATGTAAGTGCATGCATGATTTAACACATGGTGAAAACGTTAAAGAGCACGTTGAAAACAATACAATGCCTAATTGGTGCCCGTTGATGGATGAGAAAAATGAATAAAGTAATCGGCCATTATCAAGCGGCTTGCCCCTATTGTGGGAGTAAAACCCTTATCCAAGAAAAAGACAACGGGAGGCTGAAAGTGCGGGATTGTTGTAAACACTTTGAGAGAATTTACAAAGATGGGTTTATCAAAATTATTGTTCGATTCAGCGTTATTCGGGATGTTGAGGCGGAGAAGGAAACGCAAAATGTATAAATGGATTTCGGCCAGCCAACCCCCCGATAAAGATACTTTCTGTTTCGTGGCAAGGAAAAGGGAAGACAGCTCAATATTTATCACTCGATTTATGGGTAGCTATACAACTGGAACAAGGCAAACGCCAGAATCGCCCCTCTATGTCGGCTTTTACCCTCGAGATGTGGTTTACTGGTTGCCCATCCCAAAGCACTTCATTGACGACCAAAAGGATTGGATTCCGATTACAGAGGAAGAACCCGAAGAAAGCGGATTGTATATTGTGAGCGAGTACGGGCAGGAAGTAAATCACTATAACGAGGTGTTAAAAACCATTAAAAGAGTGGGAATGGTTTATTATCAAGCCGAACCAATGAAATTTTTAGGCTCGCCAGATGTGATTGCATGGAGGAAAGTTCCAAAATTAAAGGAGGTAGAAGGATGAAAACCTGTAATGGATGTGAGTATTTCTTCTGGATATGCGTGCGCGGTGAAATAGATATTTTACGATGTAAATGTAGAGAAAATGGAAAGCGTTTTGAGTTTCGTATGCCAAATATTCCAATTGTAACCAACGAGAAAGGCGAGAAGGAACTAAAGCTGGATATTCCAGTTCCTGATTGGTGTTTTTTATATGGAAAAGTTAAGTAAATCTGAAATATCTCGGAAGTGTCGTTATAGGGGAAGGAATAATGAATATGGTACTGTCTATTATTTGCGTAGTTATTTTGAAGAGAACATAAAGCCTGATATTGAATGGTCAGTTAATCGAATTGAGCTCTCCGGGGCGGGCAGGAAGAAGGGAGACATTGAAATTGTGGTCAACGGGGAAACGGTGGTTCTCTCTCTCAAGGAGTCCCAGGCCGGATTCAAGACGCAATACAAACACCTTGATGAAGCCGAGAAAGACGGAATCAAAACTGTCGGGATGAGAGGGCATGGTGAACGGTATCAAAGAACAGTGATGGCGATGTATCTGAATGAGTATCTCAAAATACGGTTTGGAAGGTATATGAAATGATGGCATCCAAAGAGCTACGTAAAATCTTTATACAAATATTGAACAATGGAGAAAAATTATATAAATCGGCATACGAATCATATAAAAGTGCCGGTTCTCCTTATGGCGAAACAGAAAAAGGCATGTATAAGTGGCTGAGAGAGAGAAGAAAAAAAGCAGAGCTTGAGTATAGGGAAAATTGTGAGAGAGAAATAAAAGCGATGATTAAGGAAATAGAAGAAAATCAAAAGGAGGCCATAAATAATGAGCGAAGAAATCCCAGGGAAAATCGGTGAATATGAGGATAATTATATCGTTGAAATGTCAAATTCTATCGAGTCACTTAAAACAAAACACTATCGGTTAATTACTCAAGAGCAATACGAAGCAGAACTAAAAAAAGCCTATTTTTCCGGATGGGAAGATCGAAACGATTGTGAATTGAGAGAAATTATCCACAAAAGAAAAGCAACCAAGGAGGATTATTTTAAATGGTTTATGGAGGAGAAAGAAAAAAGATGAATAATTTAGTGTGTATTGACCAAGAAAAACTTATTAATCTTTGCCCCTATGTTGGAGCGGAGAAGAATATTGGTTGTAATTGTATTTTTTCAGAGTGCAAGAAAAAAAAGGGGTTGGATTGTAGCTATGTGTTGAGTGGGTGTTATTTTGACGATATACAAGTTATTTTTGACGATGATGATGGAAACCAAGATTAAAGGAGGAAAAAAATGATTAAAGAAGAAATAATGAAAAACTTTTTTCAGGGTTATGGAATGGTAAGCAATGCCCCAAAGATATCTGAAACACCAAAAGGAAATATTGTTTGTAATTTTCATCTTAAAATCAGAGAAGATAAAGCAGATGGTAGTACAAAATATATTATAGTTCCAGTAGAAGCATGGAATAAAGTAGCTGAAGAATTTTTTGAAAAAGCCAAAAGAGGAACGTTTGTTGCGGTAATAGATGGAAAATTAAAAAGAAAATTTTTTAGAACAGAAAAGAATAGTTTGTCTTATATTCACGATGGTTTATGTATTGTGGCAAGAAAAATAGAAATTTTAGAGGAAGAAGAAATAGAAGAATATGATGAAGACGAAGAGGATTGTTAAAAACAAAAAGGAGGTTCAAAATGATTAAACAAGAAAAAATTTTAAAAGAGTTGAAAAAGGAAGGGAAAACCATACTCAGTTTTGAAAATTTGGAGTCCATACGAAAGACTTGGTTTGAAATGGGTTACAAAAAAGGGTATACCGACAGAGATTTATATGAATTAACTGAAAAGAGGGGGGAAGATGCCTATTATGAAGTCCGAGGTTATCCAAGTGAGGAAAGAAAAATCAAACAGACTGCCGACTCCTCTTTTTAGGTGGATGGAGCATGAACTCTATAACTACGATTGGAGCAAGGAGGAACTAAAAAGATTGAAAGAGGAAATAATATTGAAATCGCCGGAAAGATTTGTTGGAAGCAACCGGGCAATAACTGACCAGACTGGTATCAAGGTGATTAAATTAAGCACCAACATGAGAATTATTAATTTGGAAAGGAAACTTTCGGCAATTGAGGAATCTTTAAAAAGACCGATATTTGCGGAATTGTTTGAATATAAATATCGGAAATGCCTTCCTTGGCAACAAGTAATAGTCAAAATGAACATATCAGAATCAACTTATAAAAGGATAAGAAGGAATTTGGTTAAGGATATCGCAATTAGACTGGGGGAATGGATTGAATAAAAAGATGACCCAAAATTGACCTTTTTTGGGGGTAAATCAGTGTTAATATGCTACTATCAAGAAAATGATAACTTTTTCTTTCCCCTCCTTGCGGTGAGACCTGGGGGCAATGCCTCCAGGCCTTGCTGTTTTTAAGGCTTATGGATGTTGATGAGTTAATTTTTGAAGGCTTAAAAGATTTAGGGATTCTTTTTTGGCTGAAAGGTAACGAGCTGTGTTTTAAATATCCCGAAGGGTTAACCGGTAATGGCCGCAAACAGCTTTATACCTTCATAAAAATCCACGAAGAAGCAATAAGGCGACAACTGCAAAATGAGCACTGATTCCAAAGTATTCGATTCCAATATCCGAGCGTTTAGAGAAGAAATCAGCCAGTCTCGGAAAAAGGGGGACTTTGAGCTTTTAAAGACTATTTCCGATGATTTAAAGGACTATCTTCATTTTAATGCTTACAAATTTAAAGGGGAAAGTGATTTCTGTGAGAAGCTACCAAAGGGATATTTGAAAGCCAGCCGGGAAGCAGTGAAAGAGCGGGCCGGAGGAAAATGTGAGTTATGCGGTAAAAAAGGAACCCAAACTCACCATTTGGCCGGCAGAGGTTCATTGATAGTTTATCATATGCCATTTTTTTTGACTTATTTATGCAATGAGTGCCATTGGAAATTTCATGGAGGAAAAAGTGAATAAGTTTGATTTAATTCTGAAGTTTTCTTTTGATGCCGCTCATTATTTGCCTAATTATATCGGGAAATGCCGTGATATGCACGGACACACTTGGGCGGTTGATTGAGAAATGGCAGGAAGAAAACTGAAATTAATTCCTGAATTAGCCGAAAAAATAGCAAATTATATCTCAAAAGAGGGGAAGAGATGGAGAAGAAACAGATTGGTTCCCATTTTGAAAATCAGACGATGATTTGCCCTGGGATGAGATTAGGAAGTTGTAGAGAAAATGGAAATTAAAAATGTATTAGTTAAAGACATCAAATACGCTCCTTATAACCCAAGGAAAATATCTGATGAGGTATTATCTAAACTCAAACGAAGCATTGAGGAATTTGGATACATTGAACCGATTGTGGTCAATAAACGAACTATGCATGTGGTGGGAGGGAACCAGAGACTTAAAGTATTGAGGCAGTTGGATATTAAAGAGGTTCAGGCGGTTATAGTTGATTTAGACGATACTCATGAGAAAGCCTTAAATATTGCTTTAAATAAGATAAGTGGAGAATGGGATTTACCGTTATTAAAGGATTTATTGTTAGAGATTGATACCGGAGAAATAGATACCGAGATAACCGGATTTGATATGCCGGAGATTGAAGAATTGATGAACCAATTTCACATTGAAGGCGAAGAAGATAATTTTAATGTGGATGAGGCAGTTGAGGAGATAAAAGAACCAACAACTAAGACTGGAGATATCTGGTTGCTTGGTAAGCATCGGGTGATGTGTGGAGATTCAACAAAAATAGAAGATGTTGAAAGGTTGATGGATGGTAAGAAGGCGGATATGGTGTTCACAGACCCGCCTTATGGAGTTAATTATACTGGCGGGCATTTTCATAGTGGAGATGTAAACATAAAAAGACCACGTGAGAAACTAATTGCTGACGATACAGCAAATATATATAGAGAATTTTTGCCTGTAGTTTTGCCTTTTGTGGACGGACCATGTTATATGTGGTTTGCCAGTACTAAAGGTAAAGAAGTATATAATGCACTTCACGAAAGCAATACAGAGATTCATGCACTGCTTATATGGCATAAGGTAAATGCAAAATATGCAGCTATGAACGCACAATACAAGCAGAGGCACGAACCTTGTTTATATTTTAAACCTAAAGGTTCAACATTGCGATGGATAGGGCCTACAACAGAATCGACAGTATGGGAGATTAAAAGAGATGCGGTAAATGAATACCATCCTACGCAAAAACCGATAGCTTTAGCAGCAAAAGCTATAAAAAACCATGATGTAAGAGTTGTGCTTGATGTGTTTGGCGGCTCCGGTTCAACCCTTATTGCCTGCGAACAACTCAACCGTATCTGCTACATGATGGAAATCGACCCTATATATTGTGATGTTATCGTGAAACGATGGGAAGAATACACAGGGAAGAAAGCGGAATTATTAGAAAACCAAAATGGCTCGACCGTCAAAATTAACTCCTGAATTAGCTAAAAAAATAGCAAACTACATCTCAACTGGAAATTATGCTTCTGTTGTATGTGGGTTAGTTGGGATTGGCGAAACGACCTATTATAATTGGCTTGAGAAGGGTTCTAAGTCAAAAAGTGGAAAATATCGGGAATTTTGGGAGTCTATAAAAAAGGCCGAAGCGGCACGAGAAGCGAAATGGATAAAAGATATTGACGCAGATCCTTCTTGGCAATCAAAAGCTTGGTTATTAGAGCGCCGCTATCCCGAACGGTGGGGGAAGAAAGAAACCCACGTTCTTGAG
>FZPS01000088.1_pt141 | contig 31502 bp, 25 predicted proteins | sample 1817821 | NCBI WGS metagenome assembly FZPS01 (sample SAMEA104158645, study PRJEB21678) | metagenome | place: Germany | collected 2015-04-21
ATGCTGCATTCTTTACATTCGATACAGACAGGTATATCAAGGCATCCTTTGTACAACCTTTCCCATGCTTCTTTAAAATCTGTATCAAGCAGATTTATTGCAGGCTCCTGCATCATACCGCACGGGACCATTATCCCTTCCCAGGTGACCCAGAAGCTGCTGCTTCCGGCCTTGCATGTGAATGCGCTTTGCCCCGAATCTTTATCAAAGTCCTGGTCAAGCCTTTCCATATCTTCTACCATTCTGGCAGCACGTTCCAGTGTTTGCTTTGGCAGTTCGCCTGTCGAGTAAGTTTCCCTGAGCTTTCCGATGACGGAGAAATACCTTTTCAGGAAGTCCACCATATCTTCAGCGTTCAGTCTGCAATTCTCCAGGGTACCACATGCCATCTGTGGGTACAGGTAATCGACTATGGTCAGCGGAAGGCCGCGCTTATACGAGAATTCAGCAATCTGCTCCATATCATTCATATTGTCATATGTTACTGTCATCTTGAGCTCAAGGTTTATGCCCTCGGCCAGCAGCATATCGACTGCTCTTATGGTGCCTTCATAACCGGCAGCGTTGCCACACAGTTTTTCATATGTTTCTGCCGAGGCCCCGTAAAGAGTGATCTCCATCGAGGTAGGAGGGATCCTGCCGAGCCATTTTGCTTTTGTTTCGTCTATCAAAGAACCATTTGTGTATAATATTATTTTAAATCCCATTCGGGACAGTGTTTCATATATGTATTCGATATCACTGCGGAGAAATATTTCCCCTCCGGTAAGCACCAGATTCAGCATACCGGCATCCCTGGCATCTGTAGCCAGCCTGATCCACTGGTCGGCTGTCAGCTCTCTATCGACAACGCTTTTGTCCCTGCTCGGATTATGTATATAGCACATCTTGCAGTTGAAATTGCATCTCGAGGTCAGTTCGAATGCTCCATTCAACGGTATTTTTTTCAAGCCGGCCTGCATCGATAATTTTTCTATCAGGAGATCATAGGCTGTTTTCATTGCTGCAGCAATCCTTTCTCCTGTAATTGGCTTATGAACTCCTGGACATCAGCCCTTGCAGTTTCTTCATCCACATCGTATTCAGATAAAAGACCAGAGACGAGGTCCTCAAACTCTGCACCTTCGGCTAGCTTCTTCCAAAGGAATGCTCCTGTTTCGTTCAGGTTCATAAGGCCGTTAAACTCAACTACCATTTCTGCAACAGGGACAATGATCCAGGAACCGGCTATTTCCCGAAGGATCAGATTGTCTTTTATCTTCATTTGTACCCCCAAATAAACATTAATTAGAAACAACAATAGTATTATAAATCAAGCAGTAGAAAATATCAACACATTATTGGATAAAAATTACAACTAGTTACGGACAATAGTCTTGTTTGCGCTGTGTCTTGACAAGTTATGGCAGTGTTAATAAGATTATTATAACAAAATTTATGGTGGTATCTATGAAAAAACTGGTTATTTCCCTGATGATAATCCTTATTTCCATATCACCACTTTTCAGAGGCTTGTTTTTCAGCTATGAAACTTATGGATTCATGGCGGTACTTGCACTGCTTTGCATATTGTACTTTTTTATAGCCATAGCCAGGCATGAAACGGTCCGCCTGAATAAGCTTTATCTGATTGCCGGAATATTGATGCTGGCAGGTATCTGTTTCAGCTTTGCAAATGCAATGAACATAAGGGCGACTCTTGAATCATTATTTTTCCACATGGAGCTGCTGGTCCTGTTTATAGTGCTATATGACTATTTTTATGGAAGGAAGTTGCAATTCATGAGAGCTGTGATGCTGCCTGCTGTTGTGGTGGGGGCTGTTGCAGGTTTCGTCGGCATGGTGGCTCTTACAGGCAAATTCAATGTCTGGCATGTCACTACATTAAGTAACAGGGTCGGCTCCACCTTCCAGTATGCCAACACAGCATCGGTTTATTTTCTGATTTGCTATATCTTTGCAATCACGCTGGCTAATACATTCGAAATGTGGTATACCGGACCATTGATAGTCGGGCTTGGGAGTGTTTCACTTTTTGCTTTCTTTATGACAGGCTCGAGAGGTGGCTTTTTGACCGGTATTCTGATGCTGCCGGTTTTAGTAGCGATCCAACCCTCCGGTTTGAGAGTGCGAACTCTGGTGGCAATGGCAAGCTCAGCAGCATCCGTTTTTGGGGTGATGAAAAGATTCAACTCGGCAGTTGCAGCCAAAGACAATTTTGAAGCTGCAAAGTGGATCGTATTATCATTTGTGATTGCCGCTGCGGTTTACTCTGCTGCTGGTGCGGTAGTTAAGGCAGTATCAGAAAGGATACAGTTCAACCTCTCAAAGAGAGCAAAAATTCTGACGGCAGCAGCAGTAGTTTTAGTTTTGTTTATTGCGCTGGTAAATTGGGAAAGCCTTATACGCTTATTTCCTCCTGTAATGGCGCGAAGACTGGAACTGCTTTACAGTATGGGGCTGAAGGATAAAAATGTTCAGTTCAGGCTCGAGTTTGACAGAGATGCCATAAAACTGCTTGCATCCCACTGGCTTTTTGGCCTTGGGGGCGATGGCTGGAAGGCCTTGTATCAGAGCGTGCAGGATTTCGGATATACTGCGAATTATGTACACAATCACTATCTTCAGATATTCGTGGACCATGGTATACTGACGTTTTTGTCCTATACCGGCCTTGTGGTCATTAGTGCTGCGAGCTTTATATATTCATATCTTAAAACGAAAGACAAGCTGCTTAGGGCCTGCACAGCCGGAATGCTGTGTGGATTCATTGCTCTTGCAGTGCATTCGTCTTTCGATTTCGACTTGTCGTTTGCCTCTGTTGCATTGCTGTTCTGGGGCATGTTTGCAGTGTCCGCCACAGAGGGCAGGGACAGATGGAAGGCTGGGCTTTCATCATATATTGGCAAACTGGCATTAGTGGCAGCTTGTTCCTTGCTGTTTTCGATGTTTGCCATTTATTTTACAGCGGCATTCAATGGCCAAAAAGCTCAGGACTTTATGCAAAAGAAAGACTACAGATATGCAATGCAGTATTATGAGAATGCTGTCAGGCTGGATCCCTCGAATGCTGCATATACCTTCGAGCTTGCCAAGATATATCATTATTACGGTAAAAGTACCAGGGACGGCGAGGTCAGGGCAAGATGGCTGGAAAAGGCCCGCAAGGCAGGAGAAATCAGTGTAAACGGGAACAAATGTTATCCCGCTTATATGAAAACGTTGGTCGGGATATATCTTGATTCCGGTATGCCGGTCGAAGCCCTGGAGATGGCCCGGGATCTGCTGCTTTACCAGAGGTATAATGCTGAAGTGTATGAGCTTCTTGCCAGAAGCTATATTGACGCGGCAGTGCATTACGAAAAGAATGGAGATACAGCAAGGGCAAAGGAACTGGTTGCCAGGTGCATTTCCATAGATGATGATCCGAATTTGCGAAGAAGTGTGATAGAAAGGCCCAATGAGGTCGGTTCGCCGGAAGTGGTGGCCAGATACAGACACAGCGAAAAACTGGCGGGATATTTGAAGGAAGCAGAGGAGTATTTTGGGAAATTAAAATAAATTTTATCACAGGTATTGCAAAAAGTTTACAATGTATGTATAATTATGATTGTTCTAAGGGGGGTTGATGATGAAAAAGTTGTTGAGTTTATTTCTAGCATTGGTAATAGCATTATCGGCGGTCGGCATTTGCTATGCGACTGCTGAAGCAGATGATAAAAATATCGAGATTCCCGGGGAAGAGGTTCCCGGAAGCCCGACGGTAGATACGGCGGTTTATGAAGAAGAGACTATATTCATCGATGAGGAGCCGATACCCGAGGGTACACCGGAGACTTCGGTCGAAACAGTGGATGTCGGTGAAGAGACAATTCCCGGGGACAGTTCTCTTCCGGCTGCAGGCGGCATACCTGCTGAAGTCTTCTATGCAGCGGGCGGACTGTTCATAGCAGTTGCACTGGTACTCACCTTTACAAGAAAGAAGGCTGCATCAAAGAGCTGACAGACTGGCGCTTCTGTGAGTTCAGACATATAAAGATGTATTCGATTCATCGTTATATATGCTATAATATTATATGATTGTTTTGTGCCTTTGAAAGGTTATTGAAGGATCCCAGTTTGAATCGGGTATCCTTTTTTATTGATTATGAGGTGGATATGATAAAGAAGTTTGCAGCGACTCTGAAGAATAAACTTCCACTGATCCTGATAATACTGGGTGTGCTGATAGCCGCCTATCCTGTTGCCGGTCAGCTATATGCCAGGTACCAGGAGGACAGGATGCTGGAGGAATGGCTGAACAGCATCGATGTAAATGATCTTGAGGATTTGGCCGGCACAGATCCTGAAGCGGCCTATGCAGAGCTTCAGAAAGCGTTCGGAGCAGAAGGCGGTACATCCGGGACTGATGGCGACGCTGAAAGCGCTGCCGGGCTGGATGATGAGGAATCTGGCACCGACGGTTCAGGTGGCAGCAAATCATCCGGTTCAGACCTTTCAAATCAGAAGGTACTGGGCATAATCCAGATACCGAAGATAAAGGTGAAGGATCCCATCGTTGAAGGTGTCGGGAAATCGAATCTCAGAGCAGGTATCGGACACATACCCGGGACGCCATTACCTGGACAGGCGGGCAACTGTGCGCTTGCGGGACATAGGAATTATGCACTGAAGAAACTGTTCAGAAGGCTTGACGAGTTGGATACAGGCGATGAAGTCACTATCATTACGAAGAATGAGATACTTAAATATACGGTGACAGGCAAGGTCGTGGTGGAACCTGAGGATGTCTCTGTCTTGAAGAGCAATGTCGATGAGAACATCATTTCCTTAATTACATGCACGCCTCATTATGTGCATTCTCACAGGCTGGTCGTCACAGCGGAGCTGGTGGAGCGTGCGGCACGGGAGCCTTAAAAATCCCTGGGGACAGGTTTTTGCTTCTGAGATATGTCTGAAAGCTGGCGGTCACGGTGAAAACAAAATGTTGAGTTAATGCCAATGATTACCTATTGACAAATAATACCATATACATTAATTTAATGTTAAAAAGGGTAATTGTGGAGGGGACTATGACTGAAATCTCCATAAAAGATATTTTCGGGATGTTAGTGAGAAGATGGTGGATTATCCTTGTTTTTGCAGTCGTATTCGGTGCCGCAGTCTATATCCGGACGAACTTTTTTGCCGTGCCGCTGTACAATGCCAGCACTACTTTATATGTCGGCAAAAACACGGATCAGTTCGGCATCGAGACCGCGGACCTGAACCTGGGCTCGAGTCTGATACTCGATTACCGTGAGATAGCAAAAAGCAGGCTTGTCGCATATGAGGTCCTGGATGAACTGGGACTTGGAATGAGTGCCGAAGAGGTGTCTGACAAGATTATGGTTGACCAGAAGGATACGACAAGGGTGATCGAGATTACTGTAAAGGATTCGGATCCGCAGATGGCAATGGACATTGCTAATACTGTGGCTGAAGTTTTCAGGAGAAAAGTAGCGGATATAATGCAGATAGAAAACGTGCAGATCATCGACACGGCTGAGCTGCCGGAGCTGCCTGTTTCTCCACAGAAGCGGGTAAATTATGCGGTTGGAGTTTTACTTGGCCTGATGGCAGGCTTCGGACTGGTATTCCTCATAGAGTTCCTGGATGATACGGTCAAGACTCCCGAGGATGTGCTAAAGCATACTGGCTTTGTCGTCATAGGCACCATACCCGTGTTCAGCAGAAAAGGAAGGAGGGCTTGAATATGCTCGATGCTAATGTCGTAGTTACACATTGTGATCCCAAATCCCCCGTATCGGAAGCATACAGGGTACTCAGGACAAACATACAGTATTCGGGCGTTGACAAGCCCATGAAAACCATCGTTGTGACAAGCTCCGGTCCTGTAGAGGGCAAGACCACTACCATCGTCAATCTGGCTGTTACGTTTGCGCAGGCAGGCTGCAGGGTTCTGCTCATCGATTCTGACATGAGAAAGCCGAAGCTGCACAAGGTATTCGTAATACCGAACACGAAGGGGCTCACCAATTTGCTGATAGAGCATGGTGATTATAGAGATTATGTGCAGGATTGTGACGTACCGAACCTTGAGATACTTACATGCGGCACCATACCCCACAATCCTTCAGAACTGCTTTCATCCAGGACGATGAGAGAGTTTATGGAAAAGGTGAAGCAGGATTATGACATCGTTTTTCTGGATGCTCCGCCTGTCGGAAGTGTTACTGATGCTGCCGTCATTTCGACCTTTGTGGACGGCACGATACTGGTGGCATACGCAGGTCATGTAAAGATAGGCTCCCTCAGACTAACGAAGGAGCTTCTGGAAAAGGTGAATGCCAACATACTTGGAGTCGTTCTTAACCAACTTGACCGGAATGTCGGCAGCAATTATTACTATTACCATGATTATTATTACGGTGAAGACGGAAAGACGAAGGGCAAAAGAAAAAGCATAAAGAGAGGTTCTCGTACATCAAAGCCGGACACTGGAGCGATAAAGGCGGGCAGCCTGTTTCAGAACGAGCCGGAAATGTGATCACAGGAGGAATTGCTTTGTTTGCTGACATACATTCGCATATCCTTCCTGCTCTGGATGATGGTGCAGACAATACTGATACCGCCCTTAAGATGCTGAAGATGGCGGAGATGCTCGGTACGGAGCATATTATAGCCACGACGCACTATGTATCGGGGTCAATGGAGAACGATGCTGCTACAATCGAACGCAAGACCAGGGAACTGAGGGAGGCTGCAGCTGAAGCAGGTCTCAGTATCAGCATATATCCCGGCGTTGAGGTGTTTCTGAGTCCCGATATTCCGGAGCTTATAGATAAGGAAATTATTCATACACTGAATGGCTCCTCGTTTGTTCTTGTCGAGCTTCCCATGGATATCATACCTGTTTATACCGATGATGTGCTGTTCAGAATGCAGTTAAAAGGATTGACTCCTATAATCGCACACCCTGAGAGGAATGCAGCGATCCGCAGGAACCCAGGCATCCTGGAAAGTTTATGTGACAGGGGGATCCTTGCACAGGCGAATTCCGGCAGTATAACAGGGCTCTACGGCAGAGAGGTCCGTTCAGCTGTTCTGAAGCTTATCAGAAAGGGAATGATCCGGTTTGTTGCATCGGATGCACATTCTGTGGGCGGCAGGTCGCCGGCAAATCTTAAAAAAGCAGAAGCCCTGGTGAGAAGGAAGTTTGGCAGCGAGACTGCTTATAAACTTTTTTTCGGGAACGGGATGGCTGTTATCGAAAACAGGGCGGAAGCGATAGAGTGACTGCCTTCCTATGTAAGAAAGGGCCTGAAGCGTTAGAGTGACTGTCCCCTCTGTACGGAAACCGACGGATTACCACCCTATGTTAAACCCTCTGAAACGCCAGCCTTTATCAGCCTCAAAAGTCAATCGTTTCCTTGACACTTCCGGGCTTCTTTTATATTATTATTTTAAATTATCAAAATGATATTTTTGGTCGACTATATAAATACTGAGAAACGCATGATACGGAATTGAGGATGAACCATATGAAAAAAATGGGATTGAACGAGATTAGAGAACAGTTTTTGAGATTCTTTGAAAGCAAGGACCATTTACGTCTGCCCAGCTTTTCGCTGGTGCCGCACAATGACCCGAGTGTTTTGCTGATAAATGCCGGGATGACGCCGCTTAAGCCGTATTTCACCGGCGCGGAGAAGCCTCCCCGCAACAGGATCACGACGTGTCAGAAATGCATAAGGACGCCGGATATCGAGAATGTGGGCAAGACAGCGAGACATGGCACATTCTTTGAAATGCTGGGCAATTTTTCGTTTGGCGATTACTTCAAAAAAGAAGCGATCCAGTGGGCCTGGGAGTTTGTCACTGAGGTCATGGGAATGCCGGAGGACAGGCTCTATGTTTCCATATACGAGGAAGACGAAGAAGCATTCGAGATATGGAACAGGGATGTGGGTATTGCCCCGGAGCGCATTTTCAGAATGGGGAAGGAGGACAACTTCTGGGAGCACGGTACAGGTCCCTGTGGTCCCTGTTCTGAGATCTATTTCGACAGAGGCCCGGAGAGAGGCTGCGGACAGCCTGACTGTACTGTTGGATGTGAATGTGACAGGTATATAGAGTTCTGGAACCTGGTGTTCACGCAGTTCAACAGACAGGAGGATGGCACATATACGAAGCTGGAGAAGAGGAATATCGACACCGGGATGGGACTGGAGCGTCTTGCAGTTATCATGCAGGATGTTGAGAACCTCTTTGAAGTCGATACCATAAGGCGCATTTTGGAATATGTATGCAATAAGGCCGGCGTCATGTATGGTGAGGGCGATGATGACGTGTCCATCAGGGTCATAACTGACCATATCAGAAGTACCACGATGATGGTTTCGGATGGAATACTGCCCTCCAACGAAGGACGAGGCTATGTTCTCAGGAGACTCCTCAGAAGGGCTGCCAGACATGGAAGGCTGCTTGGCATCGAAGGCCCCTTCCTGCATGATGTGGCGAAGGTAGTTATCCGTGAGTCCAGCGAAGCATATCCTGAGCTGGCTGAGAAGGAAGAATACATTTGCAAGGTGATAAAGACAGAGGAGGATCGTTTTGCAGCTACTATAGACCAGGGCATTGCCATCCTTAATGCAATGATTGCTGAGCTCAAGCTGGAGAAAAAGGATGTATTGCCGGGCGATATGGCATTCAAGCTGCATGACACCTACGGTTTTCCGCTGGATCTGACCAGGGAGATAGCAGAGGAGGCGGGACTGACTGTAGATGAACAGGGATTTAGAGCCGAGATGGAGGAGCAGAAGAACAAAGCCCGCATGGCTATCAAAAACAAGGAGATATCTGCATGGGGGCAGGACCTGGCCGCAGGGATAGAAGAAGATCTCAGTACTGAGTTCGTCGGATATGAGAGCTATTCATCCGAAAGTAAGATACTGTATATCATCCTTGATGGTGAGCAGGTGGACAGTGCCCAGAAGGGCGAGGAAGTGACCATCATCCTTGACAGAACGCCGTTTTATGCTGAAAGCGGCGGACAGGTAGCCGATACCGGTGTGATAGCCGGAAAGGATGGGAAGGTCAGAGTCAATGACTGCAACAAGACTGGTGAAGGTTTGTATCTCCATAGCGGCATTGTTGAGGAAGGCATCATAGAAAAGGGTACACCGGTGACTGCGACTATCGATGTGGAGCGCAGGCTTGCCATTGCCAGGAACCATACTGTGACACACCTTTTGCACAAGGCATTGAGAAATGTTCTGGGCGATCATGTGACCCAGGCCGGTTCGCTGGTGGAGCCTGACAGGCTGAGATTTGACTTCCGCCATTTTTCTGCCATGACAAAGGAAGAAATCAAACAGGTGGAGGAAGAGGTCAATGCCAGGATACTTGACGATCTTGAGGTGCTGGTCCGGGAAATGCCCGTGGATGAGGCCAACAGGATAGGGGCGATAGCACTTTTCGGAGAGAAATATGGCGATATCGTCAGGGTCGTGCAGGCAGGAGAGTACAGCACTGAGCTCTGCGGCGGGACCCATTTGAAATCGACTGCCCAGGCCGGACTTTTCAAGATAGTCAGTGAAGGCGGAGTGGCAGCCGGCGTAAGAAGGATAGAGGCACTTACCGGTAAGGGTGCTCTGGTCTACTATGATGAAGTGGAAGAAAAACTGGAAAACATCGCATCGGTTCTGAAAACGACTCCGCAGGAAAGCCTGAGGAGAGTGGAAACCATCAGTGCCGAATTGAAGGCGGCTCTGAAGGAAATAGAGCAGTTGAAGGCAAAACTGGCCAGCAGTTCCTTTGACGAGGTGCTTGAAAATGCCGAAGATGTCGACGGAGTCAGGATCGTAACGGGAAGGTTCGATCAGCTTGATATGGAAGCGCTGCGCAACACATGTGAAAGCCTCAGAAGCAAGGCGGGTACTGGTGTAGTGGTGCTGGCTTCAGCTCTTGGAGGAAAGGTCAGCTTTGTGGCCATGGCAACAAAGGATGCGGTCGCACGCGGGATCCACTGCGGCAATATAGTGAAGGAAGCAGCGAAGGCAGCAGGCGGTGGTGGCGGTGGCAGGCCTGATATGGCACAGGCCGGTGGCAAGGATGTGTCTAAGATCGACGAGGCGCTGAGACTCGCGGCTGAGGCTGCTAAAGCGCAGATAAAATGACGATATGGGAATAGCAATATAATAAACGGAGGATGGATCGTTATGCAGGATTGTGTATTTTGCAAGATCGTTGAAAGGCAGTTGCCGTCTACGGTTGTATACGAGGACGACAAGGTGATGGCATTCAATGATATCAATCCGGTGGCACCTGTCCATGTTATCATCATCCCCAAGGCTCATATAGCCAATGTGAATGAGCTCACTGAGAGCAATGCTTCAGTAATGGGAGATATCCACCTCGCTGCCGGGAAGATAGCAGAGAAGCTGGGAGTTGCGGACAAGGGCTACAGGTTGATCAACAACTGCGGTGCTGATGCAGGGCAGACAGTGTTCCATCTGCATTATCATCTGATAGCGGGTGTCAAGCTGGGGCCGAAGATAATTTAAGATATCAGAAGCGATTATGTTATTGAAGTGATTACGGCATTGAAGCAATCAAGCTATCGGAAGCGATTTGGTAATCAAAGCGATCAAGCTATCGGAGCGAGATGATGCGATGTTTTCGTGACCAGGGATAGAGCAGGGTTCAGACTTTTTTGAAGGGGCGTTGATCAAATGGCAGTATTGGTGACTGGCGGGGCCGGATATATCGGGAGTCATACCTGTGTCCAACTATTGGAAGCAGGCTATGAGATAGTAGTGCTTGACAATCTTTCCAACAGCAAGATGGAGGCTGTGAAAAGGATCAGAGAGCTGGCAGGGAAGGACTTTGATTTTATCAAAGGGGATATCCTTGACGGTGAGCTGCTGGATGATCTTTTTAAGAAATATGATATAGATTCGGTCATACATTTTGCGGGACTGAAGGCGGTAGGTGAATCTGTGAGCATACCGCTCAGGTATTATCAGAACAATGTCGGAGGCTCCATGTCGCTGTTTGAGAGCATGAAGAAAAATGGTGTGAAGAACATCGTTTTCAGTTCATCAGCCACTGTTTACGGCATGACAGACAAAATGCCCCTGCGTGAGGACGATCCGTTGGGTGCACTTAACCCCTATGGGCGCACCAAACTGATGATAGAGGATATCCTTCGCGATATTTACGCATCCGACAACAGTTGGAATGTGATACTGCTCAGATATTTCAACCCCGTGGGAGCCCATCCCAGCGGCAGGATAGGCGAGGATCCCAATGGGATCCCCAATAACCTGATGCCATTTATTTCGCAGGTCGCTGTGGGCAAGCTAAAGGAGCTCAGCGTTTTCGGGAACGATTACCCGACGCCTGACGGAACCTGTATCAGGGACTATATCCATGTGATGGATCTGGCCGACGGGCACCTGAAGGCTCTTGAGAAACTCAGTGAGAATCCCGGGGCAGTCGCTTACAATCTCGGTACCGGCAAGGGCTCCAGTGTCCTTGAGATGGTGGCCGCTTTTGGTGAAGCCACTGGTATCAGTATACCGTACAGGATAGCAGACAGGCGTCCGGGAGATGCACCGGTAAGTTACGCCGACCCGTCCAGGGCTGCTGAGGAACTGGGCTGGACAGCCACGAGAGATGTCATAGATATGTGCAGGGATCTGTGGACCTGGCAGTCACAAAACCCGGATGGGTATGGTGAGTGAGTATTTCGTTGACGTGAAGGAAAAATTCTGCATGCTTACTCCCGGGGATATGAAAGAGTATTCAAAGGCGGTTTTCGATCAGATAAACTGACAGGACGTGCCGTGGCCTGTTTGCTCCGTTTCTATTGACTTTATTTTGAAGAATAATATATAATATACTGTGTGCTACACATAGCTTGATTCCCACACGTAATCGAAGCAATGAACACGGCTTATACACGGCACAATTGCTACCATCGGAGGGAGGGATATACATGTCAGAAGTTCGGGTAAAAGAGAACGAGTCTCTCGACAGCGCACTTAAGAGATTTAAGCGTCAGTGTGCCAAAGCAGGCGTTCTGGCTGAAGTAAGAAAAAGAGAGCATTACGAAAAGCCGAGCGTCAAGAGGAAGAAGAAGTCTGAGGCTGCCAGGAAAAGGAAGCATAAATAATCCTGCGCAGTTTTAGCGTTCAATTTGTCACAGGAGGCTGGCTGGATGTCCCTTAAGGAGCAATTGCTTGAAGATATGAAAGTTGCCATGAGGCAAAAGGATGCCGTGAGCAAAAACGCTATCCAGATGGCAAGAGCAGCAATACTACAGATCGAAAAGGATAACAGGATCACTCTCGATGATGATGGTATAATAGATGTCATTGCGAAAGAAGTAAAGAAGAGAAGGGATGTACTGCCGGATTACGAAAAGAGTGGCAGACAGGATCTGGCAGACGAATTGAAGGCTGAGATAAATGCACTGATGAAATACCTTCCCCGGCAGTTGACGGAGGAGGAGCTGGAAGCCATTGTCCGCCAGACGGTAGACGAGACCGGCGCATCCTCACCAAGAGACATGGGCAAGGTGATGCAGGCGGTGATGCCGAAGGTGAAAGGCAGAGCCGATGGCAAGGTTGTCAGTGCGATCGTAAAAAGGATTCTAGGCTGAACTTGGCGGAAAAAAAGCTCGATTACATCGAGCTTTTTTCATATGGCGGGAATGGAGACGGTCCTTCAGAAAGGGGACGGTTCTCCGGGGAGGGACGGTCCTTCAGAAAGGGGACGGTTCTCCGGAAGGGGGACGGTCCTCGAAAATGTTCAATATGTGAGAGAGGTAATCATCGTGCAGCAGAAGTTGTGGGCCTACAGGGAATATGATGAGAAGGAAGCGGACAGGCTGGCGGCAGGCGCCGGGATATCACGGCTGCTTGCGAAAGTTTTTGTCAGCCGGGGCGTTTCAGGTGCTGAGGGCATAGAATATGTAAAGAGCTTTTTGGATATGGATGCGTCGCGCCTGCATGATCCTTTCCTGATGGATGGGATGGACAAGGCGGTGGAAAGGGTTCTCCGGGCTGTCGGAAATCGGGAACGAATACTTGTTTACGGCGATTATGATGTGGACGGTGTCACTGCCGTTTCCATACTGATTGATTTTCTTGCTTCGCTGGGCGCGGATGTCAGCTACTTCATCCCGGACAGGATGGAGGATGGCTACGGCATAACCATGGACAGTGCCGCCAGAGTGAAAGAGCTTGAGCCTTCCGTTGTGATAACTGTGGATTGTGGTATCACGTCGGTGGATGAGGTCAGGTATCTGATGGAATCCGGGATCGATGTCATCGTGACGGACCACCATGAATGCAAGCAGGAACTGCCGCAGGCCGTGGCGGTATTGAACCCGCATAAGCCTGGATGTACGTATCCGTTTAAGGATCTGTCCGGAGCGGGGGTGGCGTTCAAGCTTGTCCAGGCCATTTGTATCAGCACTGCAGGCGGGAAGGTAAACAGCGGCATAACAGGTGGAGTGGAGAATCACGGCACCGCTGGCGGAACGGACAGATATATGAAGTATATCGACCTCGCAGCGCTGTCAACGATAGCCGATATCGTTCCCCTGGTCGGAGAAAACAGGATACTGGCCGGACTGGGACTGAAGGCGATGACAAGCACAGGGAACATAGGACTTGAAGCCCTCATCAGGGCATCCGGATACGGTGGCAGGGAGATAAGCTCCTATGCTGTGGCGTTCGGGCTGGCACCCAGGGTGAATGCGGCAGGGCGGCTGGGCAGTGCTGACAGGGCGGTCAGGCTTTTTACCACCGACAAAATGGTGGTGGCTGAAGCGATTGCAAGGGAGCTGAACGAAGAGAACAGGCTCCGGCAGGAAACTGAGAATGAAATATTAGAACAGGCTGCCGCATATGTGGAAGAGAAGCTGGACCCGGCAAAAGAGAAGGTGCTGGTCATCTGTGGCGAAAACTGGCACCATGGAGTTATCGGCATCGTTGCCTCAAAGATAACTGAGCGGTACTACAGGCCGAGCATCATTATTTCGATAGATGAAGACGGCACAGGAAAGGCTTCTGCCAGGAGCATAAGGAATTTTGATCTGTTCGGTGCCCTGTCTGCATGTGAAGATCTCCTGGACAGGTTCGGCGGGCATGAGATGGCGGCGGGGCTGACTATACAAAGCAGCAGGATAGAGGATTTCCGGAAGCGGATAAATGAATATGCGGACAGCGTACTGACAGATGAGGATATGATCCCTTGTCTGAAAATAGATGCCTTTGTCGAATCCGGTGACCTGACCCTGGAAAGTGTGAGTGAACTTGATAAAATGGCGCCTCACGGCGAATCCAATCCCAAACCCCGGTTCGGATATATGGGGTTGAGGATCGCTGACATAAAGACGGTAGGCACAGGTAAGCATCTTAAGCTGCGGCTCTGTGATGCCGATATGTCAATCGAGGCCATCGGCTTCAATATGGGTGAGCTTGTTCAGCAGTACAGGGCGGGCGACGCTGTCGATGTTGTATTCACTCCTGATATAAATGAGTGGAATGGCAGCCGGAGACTGCAGTTGATTATCATGGACATAAAGCCCTGTGTTTTTGCCAAACTCGACAAAAACATTGTTTTTGATTTGTCGAATGACTATAATAATGTCATGAAGCTAATCAATAGTTTGCGACAGCAGTACAGGCTGGATCCTGCGGCGCTGATCCCTGAAAGGGCGGAACTCGAGGCGGTGTTCCGATATGTCAGGGCACGGTGGAGAGCCGGGAGCACAATTGGATCCAGCAACGGCAGCGCAAATGGTTCCAACAGCGGAAGTACAAATGGATCCGACAATGGGAACTCAGCAGGCTGCTCCTCATTTACTATTGAAAATCTTCATGAATTGAGTTGGCAGATGTCGGCAAGACTTGGCATCAGGATGAATTATTTTAAGCTGAAAAAGGCACTGGAGATATTCAGTGAGCTTGGATTGCTGAAACTTGAGAACGCAGAGCCTGGAGGCCTGGTCGTTAAGCAGTCGGATGGCGCGGACAGAGTATGCCTGGAGACATCCACTCTTTATACCCGGTTGCAGGCTGTCAGGCGCGTTTTCAATGAAGATGCAGCACAAAATTTGTAGGCCGGAGGGAGTTTACTATGGATCTTAAGGAGAAACTCAGGCACGTGCAGGATTTTCCAAAGGAAGGTATCGATTTCATCGACATAACGACTGTCCTGCAGGATCCTAAAGCATTGGAACAGAGCATCCTGGAAATGAAAAAGCTGGCGGAGGAACTGGGCGATTTCGATATGATCGTAGGTCCTGAATCCAGGGGCTTTATATTTGGAGCGCCGCTGGCATATGCGATGGGGAAGGGCTTTGCGCCGATAAGAAAGAAAGGTAAGCTGCCTTACAGGACTGTCGGCATCAAGTATGACCTGGAATATGGAACTGATGAACTTGAGATACACGAAGATGCTATCAAACCAGGACAGAGAGTGCTCGTGGTAGATGACCTTCTGGCAACGGGAGGCACCACTCATGCCAATGTTAAGCTTGTGGAGAAGCTGGGCGGCGAAGTTGTGGGGCTTGTTTTCTTTATCGAACTGAGCTATCTCCACGGCAGAGAGAAACTGGAAGGCTACAGTGTCAGGTCGGTGGTGAGCTTCTGACGGCACCTGAGACGGGAGTCAGCAGGGCTTTTCCGGCGGTACGTCAGTGGGTACCTGACAGGGTCGATATGACAGGTGCGACAGAGACTCATCAGACAGGATCGATATGGGAAGGATGGCAGTGAGTTTGTTTTCCGGAGGCATTGAATGGACGGCCGATATGAAGAATTAAAACAGAAAATAGAGAAATATAATGCCGGCTGTGATTTCGAACTGCTCAACAAGGCTTATGCCATGGCCAAAAAATCTCATGAAGGCCAACTGAGGGAATCCGGCGAGCCTTATATCATACATCCTATTGAGGTCGCGCATATACTTGCTGATCTGGAGATGGACTGTACCACGATTATTGCCGGTCTTTTGCATGATACGGTGGAGGATACCAACTGTACCTTTGACGAGATCAGGGAGCAGTTTGGTGATTCTGTTGCCATGCTCGTAGATGGCGTGACCAAGCTTGACAAGATACCTTATACCACCAAAGAGGAGCAGCAGGCGGAAAACCTCAGGAAGATGTTCCTGGCCATGGCCAAGGATATCCGCGTCATACTGATAAAGCTTGCAGATCGCGAACACAATATCCATACACTGAAATATATGCCTGAGGACAAGCAGAAGGAGAAGGCCAGAGAAACCCTGGAGATATATGCTCCGCTGGCACACAGGCTTGGTATCTCGAGGATCAAATGGGAGTTGGAGGACAGCAGTTTCCGATATCTGCATCCCAGGGAATACTATGATCTGGTTGAAAAAATCGCAAAAAAGCGCCGCGAGCGCGTTGAATACATAAATGCCATCATTGACGAAATAAAGGGAAAAACTACGGAACTCGGCATAGAAACGCAGATCGAAGGCCGGCCCAAGCATTTCTACAGTATCTACCGGAAAATGAAGAAACAGAATAAGACGGTCGATCAGATATATGACCTTTTTGCCGTGCGCGTGATAGTCAATACCGTCAAGGATTGTTATGCAGTGCTTGGCCTCGTGCATGAGCTTTTCAAGCCCATGCCCGGCAGGTTCAAGGACTATATTGCGATGCCGAAGCCGAACATGTACCAGTCACTGCATACAACTCTCATCGGCCATGACGGGCATCCCTTCGAGGTGCAGATCAGGACCCATGAGATGCACAAGGTGGCGGAATTCGGTATCGCAGCCCACTGGAAATACAAGGAAGGTGTGTCGGGCAAGAACGAACTGGACAATAAGCTTGCCTGGCTGCGGCAGATGCTTGAGTGGCAGAAGGAAGCCAGCGATGCCAATGAGTTCGTTGAGACAGTTAAGGTGGATCTGTTTGCCGACGAGGTGTTCGTATTCACACCCAAGGGCGATGTGATAAATCTGCCCAGTGGATCGACACCCATTGATTTTGCATATGCTATCCACAGCGCCGTCGGGAACAGGATGATGGGTGCGAAGGTAAACGGTGAGATAGCGAAGCTCAATTATCAACTGAAGAACGGAGATATCGTCGAGATACTCACATCTTCCAATGTCCACGGGCCTAGCCGGGACTGGCTCAATATCGTCAAGAGCTCGCAGGCCCGCAACAAAATCAGACAGTGGTTCAAGAAGGAAAACAGGGAAGAGAACATCCAGAGAGGAAAAGAAAATATCGAGAGGGAGCTCAAAAGGCAGGGTCTTCAGTACAGCCAGCTTTTCAAGAACGAGTGGGTCGATATAGTGCTGAAAAAGTACAATTTCAATACACTGGATGATATGTTCTCTGCCGTGGGATATGGTGGTATCAGCTCCAACAAGATAATCGCCAGGCTTCGTGAGGAGTACAGGAAGACTCTCAAGCCCGAGGAACTGAGCGAACTTGAACGGGAGCAGCAGCTTAAGCAGGAGAGGGACAGGGAGAGAAGGAAGAAGAGACCACCCGAACACGGTATTATCGTAAAGGGTATCGAAAACTGCCTTGTAAGGCTGTCCAGGTGCTGCAATCCGGTGCCGGGGGATGACATTATCGGATACATCACGAGAGGACGCGGCGTATCGGTCCACAGAACGGACTGTATTAATGTAACTGGTGCCCGGGAAGAGAAAGAGCGGCTGATCGAGGTGAAGTGGTATACGTCGAGCAACGCGTCTTACATGGCTGAGATAACTGTCATGGCTAATGACAGGACGCAACTGCTGATGGAGGTCACAAATACTCTGGGCGAGGAAAAGATACCGCTCAAGGCTATGAATGCCAGGACTACCCGCGATCAGATCGCCATAATCGGGTTGACTTTGGAGATAGTAGATACTGAGCAGTTGGAGAAGATAATAAAGAAGCTCCGCAAAGTGGATGGAGTGTTCGAAGTGACAAGGAGCAAGAGCTGACTGTAAGAAACAAGCCTGTGAAAAAGGAGTTTGCGGAAATGGTTCTGAAAGCTGTAAAAACAGGCATGCTTGAATCAAACTGCTATATTCTTGGCGACAGCGGTGAAGCTGCTGTTATAGATCCGGGTGCGGATCTTGAAGAAATCATGCAGGCACTTGATGAGCACAGCCTTACTCTAAAATACATCATATATACACATGCCCATTTCGATCATGTGGCTGAAGGCGACAAGCTGCGAAAAGAGACGGGTGCCAAAGTGGTAATCCATGAAGATGAAGCCCCCATACTCGAGGATCCGATACTGAACGGATCGGCGATTTTCTGGTCCGGTAAAAGTGCAGGCAGCGCTGACATGCTGGTCAGGGATGCAGATGTACTGAAGCTTGGGAATGCTGACCTTGAAATCATACATACACCAGGTCATACACCGGGCGGGATGTGTATATTGATCCGTACCGACAGCTGTATTTTCACTGGCGACACTTTGTTCAGGCTTAGCGTCGGCAGAACAGACCTGGGAGCTGGGAATACCAGTCAACTCATGGTTTCGCTGCAAAGACTGATGGAACTGGGCGACGAGGTCAAGGTCTATCCGGGTCATGGCCCTTCTACGCAAATCGGCTATGAAAGAAAAAATAACCCGTGGCTTTGAAAAATAACGGGCAGCTGCCAGGTTGGCCGGAAGATTTCCTTTTTCTCTAAAGCCAAACACAGAATTGGTCCGAAAAACCCTGACACATCCTGAATATCCAAATAATAGTCTCATTACACATTGCAAAATATCAAAAACAGTGATAAAATACTCACAATATAGAAAATTCTGTATAGACAAATGCCGAAGCGTACGTGGTTATCTCAGGTGTCTGTTTAGCAAAGACAGGTGGGATGACCGGTTTGCTTTCACGACATCTATATACCTGAATTAAAGCAATAACTTGCCACATATCGCCATGTCCGGGAAAACGGCAGGGATCTCACCCTGGATCGATGCAATAAGACTGCCTCACATTATGCCATGCCCGGAGAATCTGACAGAAATCTCACCCTGAAATGAATCAGCAACTCTGTCACATATCCGTTGGGGATCAGTTGAGCTTTGTAATAAATACGGGAGTTGATATTCGAATGTTGTCCAGAAAACTATTATCATTGGTTATTGTATTTATCATGCTTCTTGGACTACTTTTCCCTGCTTCTGCATCAAACATCGCTCAAAATGCAGAAAACACTGAACTGCACCAGCCTGGGAATGGTGTCAGTCAATACGAAGGCACAAATGACTACAGTGGGGCAGATGTGCATAGTGTGACCACAGATACAAGTAAAATGAACAGCATCAGAGTTCCGCTCAATTTCGATGGCAGTATGCCGGAAGTTTCGCAGGTTGAAGTAAACAACAGATCTGTGGGAGCTGTACCGATAGTGCAATCATTAAGCACGCATGAGGAAGATTCGGCCGGTAATGCGCCGAAAAAGGTGGAAACAGACCTGGTTCCCCTTCAGGATGGTTTACCGGATGATATAAAGCTTATTACTGCGGACAGGTATTTTAAGATCACCAAAAGAAACGGCGGCACTGAGAGACAATTCTTCGCCGCATTCAACAGTGACATATCCGAAGTATGCAGTGTGATTTATATTTCCACGGTGGTTCTTCAGGCGGGTACGTTCCGGCACCTGCAGAAGAGCCTGTGGAGAACCCTGAAGTAGTGGCTGATGATGCGGGCGTAGCATCCGTCAAAAAAGGAATGCTGGAAATAGCAGAGAGCCTGACGGTTAAGTCAGATGCGGGAGATACACCCGTTGAGATGGTGTTTGATAAGGAAGCTGTCGGGGTGCTCAAGGAGCTGGATGCTGATCTGGAGATAAGCATATCCGGAGCTGATGTTTCCAAACTGCCGTCTGAAGCCAGAAAACTGATCGGAGACAGACCTGTATACGATATCACGGTGACCGCCGACGGGAAGAGCGTGACAGACTTCGGCACCGGCCTTGTCACCATCAGGATACCTTATGCGCTCAGGGTCGGAGAGGATCCTGATGCCATCGTTGTGTGCTTCATTGGTGAAGATGGAGAGATGAGCATCATCACCGGAGGCATTTATGATCCGGATACCGGCACTGTGGTATTCAGGACAAGGCACTTGTCACTGTACGGTGTCGGGTACAACAAAGTTGAGTTTACGGATGTACCTGCATGGGCTGAAGGATACGTGACTTTCCTGGCCGCACGCGGGATAACCAGGGGTACAGGTCAGGGGATTTATGGTTCCGGCAATAAAATAAAGCGGGCTGATTTCGTGACACTGCTGGCCAGGATAGCCGGTGCTGACCTGAGCAGGTATACGGCGGAATTTGATGATGTGGATCCTGATGCATATTATGCAGGGGCTGTAGGATGGGCAGCAGAGGCCGGCATCACCACCGGGACCGGTGGCAACAGGTTCTCGCCTGATAACGGCATAACACGCCAGGATATGGCGGTGATGATCCGGAGATTTGCCGATGCAATGGGATGCGAATTACCGAAGATCAACGATTGGATAAGGTTCGCAGATCAGCAGGAAATCAGCTCATATGCGGTTGATGCTGTGGCGGCCCTGCAGCAGGCAGGTATTATCGATGGCAGGCCCGGAGCAGACGATTCTGAAAAATTATTCGCGCCCGGGGACGGTGCCACGAGAGCAGAGGTGGCCAAGATACTGACTGTTTTGATAAAGGGTATGCTGCAATAACAGGAGTGTCTGAAGGGGGATTTTTGATCTGAAGTGTAGTGCAAAAAGGGTAAGGCAGAATGAAAGCCCGCATAAAACCATGGCGCGATGGCGCATTGAAACATATTTAAAACCGTATTGAAGACCGCACAGAAGAGAACAGAATATGATATCCAAAAGTGCAGCAGAGTGTCTGTAAAGCAGCAGGCACTCCGCTTTGCGCCGTGGATATGGGACCAGGTATATTGACAATCCGACATATTGGGATTAAAATATGATGAGGCGATAATTCAATGCATCATTATATTCTCTCGTCTCTGAACAGCTCATCCGACGGGAGTTTTATTTATTTATAGGTAAACCGGGGAAAGATATTTTCAGTCATGTGCGGTCGATAGAGTCCGGCGTGACAGGGAAATATTTCCTGAGACTTTATGTCCTGTTGAGGAAGTTGGATTACATACAGGGAGGTAACCATGAAAATTCAAGCTCCAAAGGGAACGCGCGACATACTTCCATCCGAGATCCACAGGTGGCAGTATGTGAGCAATGTTTTTGCCGGACTTTGTGACTGCTTCGGATACAAAGAGATAAGGATACCAGTATTTGAGCATACGGAACTGTTTCAAAGAGGAGTGGGAGATACTACCGATATAGTACAGAAAGAGATGTACACCTTCGACGATAAAGGCGGCAGGAGCGTCACGCTTCGGCCTGAAGGGACTGCCGGTGTGGTACGCAGCTACATCGAAAATGGCATGTATTCGCTCCCTCAGCCTATAAAGCTTTACTATGACATAACTGCCTACAGATATGAAAATGTCCAGAAGGGGCGCTACAGGGAATTCCACCAGTTCGGGGTCGAGGCACTGGGTGCAGCCGGGCCGGAGATCGATGTGGAGATCATCAGCATACTCTACATGTTTTTCGAGAAGCTGGGATTGAAACAGACCGGGCTCAATATCAACAGTATAGGCTGTCCCGCCTGCAGGAAGCCCTATCTGGAGAAACTGAAGGAGTATTTCAGACCGCTTCTGAACACATTGTGCGCGGACTGCAACAACAGGTTTGAGAAAAATCCTCTGAGGATAATCGACTGCAAGAATGAGGGATGTAAGAGATTCATCGAAGGGGCACCACTGCAGCTGGACAATCTGTGTGATGAGTGCCGCATTCATTTTGCAGGTCTCAAGGCAGGGCTTGAAAATCTTGGTATCAACTACAAGATCGATTCGAAGATAGTCAGAGGTCTTGATTATTACACCAGGACAGTATTCGAATTCGTTTCGGAGAAGGGCGGATCCCAGGGGACTATCTGCGGAGGCGGCAGATATGACGGGCTGGTGGAGATGTGCGGAGGTCCTTCCGTACCGGGCATCGGCTTTGCACTTGGAGTTGAGCGCCTGCTGATGGAGCTTGATATCCAGGGAGTGACCATAGAGGAGCCTCAGGCGCCTGACATCTATATTGCTACTCTGGGGCAGAAGGCTGTGGATCTGGCAATGGATATGGTCTACAAGCTCCGTGGCTGCGGGGTCAAGGCAGAAACAGACCTGATGGGGCGAAGCCTCAAGGCACAGATGAAGTATGCTGATAAAAAGAGGTTCTCATATACCATCGTGATCGGTGACGATGAGATCGAAGCCGGCAAAGGCGTGCTGAAGGATATGAGGACAGGTGACCAGAAGGATGTCAGTCTGGATTCTGTCGTTGACAGGTTGAAGAATCAGGTTAAAGAGCGTGATGCTGCGGCCAGATGATAAGCAGCAAGTTTTGTGATTCAGGATAGGAGAGGGCTTATGGGAGAGACGATCTATGGTATGAAGAGGACCCACATGTGCACCGAATTGAGTGAGGCGGATGTGGGGAAAGAAGTGACTGTGATGGGCTGGGTCCATAAACGGAGAAATCTGGGCAGTTTGCTGTTTGTAGATCTGAGAGACAGGACGGGGCTGCTGCAGATAGTTTTTGGCGACCAGACAGACAGGGAAGTATTCGATAAGGCTGAGACCATACGAAACGAATATGTGATCGCAGTTAAGGGAGAGGTGGCACCAAGAGCGCCGGAAGCTGTCAACCCGTCTATGAAGACAGGCAGGATCGAGATATTGGCCACGGAATTGAGGATACTGAGCAGTTCCGAGACTCCTCCGTTTCATATAGAAGAGAACTCGGGCGTGAATGAGGCCACAAGGCTGAAATACAGGTATCTTGATCTTAGAAGGCCGGATATGCAGGAAAACCTGATGCTTCGCCACAAAGTTGCCAAGATAGCTAGGGATTATTTCGACGAGAACGGTTTTTTGGAAATAGAGACACCGGTGCTTATCAAAAGCACTCCGGAGGGTGCCAGAGACTATCTTGTCCCCAGCAGGGTACATCCGGGCAAGTTTTATGCACTGCCTCAGTCACCTCAGTTGTTCAAGCAGCTTCTGATGGTGGCCGGCTATGACCGCTATTTCCAGGTGGCCAAGTGCTTCAGGGATGAGGACCTGAGGGCTGACAGACAGCCTGAGTTCACACAGCTGGATCTGGAGATGTCCTTTGTCGATGTGGATGATGTGATCACAATAAATGAAGGATTTATAAAAAAGGCTTTCAAAGAGGCACTGGGAGTCGATATCGAGACTCCGTTCCCGAGGATGCCGTACAGGGAAGCCATGGAGAGATTTGGTTCGGACAAGCCTGACATGAGATTTGGAATGGAACTGGTGGATGTGTCAGATCTTGTTAAGGAATGCGGCTTCAGAGTGTTTTCCGATGCCGTGACCGGTGGCGGCAGCGTAAGGGCTATCAATGCCAAAGGATGCGGCGGCTTCAGCAGGAAAGAGATAGACAGCCTGGGAGAGTTCGTAAAGACATATGGGGCAAAGGGTCTGGCATGGATAGTCGTGGAGGAAGATGGGATAAGATCGCCTATAGCCAAGTTCTTCAGTGAAGAAGAGATGGCAGCATTGCTGAAAAGGACCTGTGCAGAGCCTGGTGACCTCATTTGCTTCGTTGCTGACAAGGACCAGGTCGTTTTCGACTCATTGGGTGAACTGAGGGTCGAAATAGCCAAAAGGCTGGGAATCCTGGATGACAGGGAGTTTAAGTTTCTGTGGGTGACTGAGTTCCCGCTGTTTGAGTTCGATGAAGAAGAGAACCGCTGGACTGCACGACATCATCCGTTCACTTCGCCCATGGATGAGGATCTGGAGTTTCTTGAGAGCGATCCCGGCAGAGTGCGCTCAAAAGCATACGATGTCGTGCTGAATGGCACTGAGCTCGGCGGCGGCAGTATAAGGATACACATGCAGGACCTGCAGCAGAGGATGTTCAGCATCCTTGGACTTTCAGAGGAGGAGGCCCGGAATAAATTCGGATACCTTCTCGAGGCATTCAAATATGGCGTACCGCCTCATGGCGGCATGGCGTATGGCCTGGACAGGATGATCATGCTTATGGCCGGCAGGAGCAATATCAGGGATGTCATTGCATTCCCGAAGGTACAGAATGCATCGGACCTCATGACAGAAGCGCCTGATGTCGTCGATCCGAAACAGCTGGAGGAACTGCACATCAAGGTTACTGACTGAACCGGGAGGCAGATATGATCGAGGATAACGAAAACATTTCAACATCAGGAGATAAGGGTATTAACGCGGAAAGCGGGGGTAATCCCATATCAGAGAGTACAGAGAAGGCAGGGAGCAGAAAAAAGAGAAACGAAATCCTGGACTGGTTGATGCATATAGCTGTAGCAGTACTTGTGGGTTTTTTCGTAGTTACCTTCGTGGCACAAAGGACGATAGTCCACGATATTTCGATGGAACCCACGCTGACTGAGGGCGACAATGTGCTTGTAGAGAAACTGGGGCCACGGTTTGGCTGGCTCGGGAGAGGAGATATCATAGTATTCAGATTTCCCGGGGAGAGCAAGCAGCTGATAAAGAGGCTGGTGGCCATTGAGGGAGACAGGGTAGAGGTCATAGACGGGAAATTGTATGTCAATGGAGAACTGTCGCTGATTGGTCTGCCTGAGGAGCCGGAAACTCCGCAGGGAGATTTGCCTGAATATACGGATCTTACGGTTCCTGAAGGTATGGTATATATATTGGGGGACAACAGATTGAGCAGCCTGGACAGCACTGATTTCGGTCCTATCGACAAAAAGTGGATCACGGGACGCGCCATTTTCAGGTTCTTCCCGTTCAGCAGATTTGGCTGCATCGACTGAGTTGCAGCAGCAACTGACAGTTAGCCTTGCTATTTCAGCATAAGGCCATGTTGCTGTAATATTCGTGTATTTTGGGAGATCAGATGGACAGACTTTTGCATATGGGCCTTGATGTAGGCTCCACAACGGTTAAACTCGTTGTGCTGGACAAAAATGATAAAATAAAGTATAGCAAGTATCAAAGGCATTTTTCAGATATCAGGAAAACCATTTACGAACTTGTTGATGAAACATGTGCCATATTTGATGGTGATGACCTGACAGTGACGCTGACGGGTTCCGGGGGCATTTCAGTGGCGCAGTGGCTTGGGCTTCCCTTCGAGCAGGAGGTAGTCGCGGCTGCAGGAGCAGTTGAGAAGCTCATACCGCATACCGATGTTGCCATCGAGCTTGGCGGTGAAGATGCAAAGATAACTTTTTTCAGGGGCGGTATAGAGCAGCGCATGAACGGAACATGTGCCGGCGGGACAGGCGCGTTCATCGACCAGATGGCGTCACTTCTCGAGACCGATGCCGCCGGACTGAATGAATTGGCAGCAAATCACAAAATCATATATCCGATCGCTGCCAGATGCGGTGTTTTTGCAAAGAGCGATATCCAGCCGCTGCTCAATGAAGGCGCGGCAAAAGAGGATATTGCCGCATCTGTTTTCCAGTCCGTAGTCAACCAGACCATAAGCGGACTTGCATGCGGAAGGCCTATCAGAGGCAATGTGGCCTTTCTTGGCGGTCCTTTGTATTTCCTTTCAGAGCTCCGGAAAAGGTTTATAGAGACATTGAGGCTCAGCGATGAACAGGTGATTTTCCCGGAAAATTCACAGTTGTTCGTAGCCACAGGTGCCGCACTGGCTTCAAAGAAGATGAAGCCTATGAGTTTCAGGACGTTGCGAAGAAGACTGCCTGCCATAAATAAAGTGTCTGTTCAGGAAGTGGAAAGGCTCCAGCCGCTCTTCAGGGATGAGATAGAGCTGGGTGAGTTCAGGCGCAGGCATTCCAGGCATAAAGTCGCCAGAAAGGATCTGGCATCACATCGGGGAGCCTGCTATCTGGGGATCGATGCCGGTTCGACGACAACGAAACTGGCATTGATCGACTCTGAAGGGGCCCTGATGTATTATCACTATGGGAGCAACAGGGGCAGTCCGCTCAAATCTGTTATAAGGGAACTGAAAAAGCTTTATGCCAGGATGCCCGGCGGTACCTGGATAGCCAATTCAACAGTGACGGGTTATGGAGAAGCACTCATCAAGGCGGCTTTACGTGTAGATCTCGGAGAGATCGAGACCATTGCTCATTACAAGGCAGCAGAGCATTTCCTGCCCGGAGTGGAGTTCATACTGGACATCGGCGGCCAGGACATGAAGTGTATGAAGGTCAGAGACGGTGTCATCGAGAATATCATGCTCAATGAGGCATGTTCGTCCGGATGTGGTTCTTTCATCGAAACATTTGCCAATTCGCTCAATATGAGTGTCGAAGATTTTGCAAAGGAAGCACTGATGGCACGAGATCCGGTGGATCTGGGTTCCAGGTGCACTGTCTTCATAAATTCCAGAGTCAAACAGGCCCAGAAGGAAGGGGCTACTGTAGGTGATATTTCGGCCGGCCTGTCCTATTCAGTGATCAAAAACGCGCTGATGAAAGTCATCAGGATAAAGGATCCCAGGGAAATAGGGAAAAAGGTCATTGTACAGGGCGGCACTTTCTATAATACCGCAGTGCTGAGAAGCTTTGAGCTGATTTCAGGGAGAGAAGCCATAAGGCCTGATATAGCGGGCATAATGGGTGCATACGGCGCTGCGCTTATATCCCGTGAGAGAGCTGCGGATGGACAGAGGAGCGGCATAATCGGCGCTGACGAACTTGAAAGCTTTGAGACCGATATCACAATGAAGCGCTGCGGGAAATGCAGCAACAATTGCCTGCTGACCATCAACAGATTCACAGACGGAAGAGTGTTCGTGTCCGGTAACCGCTGCGAGAGAGGTGCCGGCGGAGTCGTCGAGAAGCGTGACATCCCGAATCTGTACGACTTCAAATATAAGCTGCTCAGCTCATACAGGCCTTTGGATGAAAAAGACGCGATCCGCGGTACCATAGGTATACCTAAGGTGCTGAACATGTACGAGAACTATCCCTTCTGGCACACATTTTTCACTGAACTGAAGTTCAGGATAGTTCTTTCGCCCCGCTCATCCAGGAAGGTATATGAGAAGGGCATAGAGACAATGCCGTCAGAGTCGGTCTGTTATCCGGCGAAACTGGCCCATGGCCATATAATGAGCCTTGTCAGCATGGGTGTCAAAAATATATTCTATCCGTGCATACCTTATGAAAAAAAGGAAGACGAGAGGGCGGACAATTGCTACAACTGTCCTATTGTGACATCCTATTCGGAAGTCATCAGAACGAATATGGATATCCTCGCAAAGGAGGGTGTCAATTTTATCAACCCGTTTTTGCCGTACTACGACAAGAAACGCCTTGCAGAAAGGCTGTATGAAGAGCTTAAGGAGTTCAAACTGACAAAGAAAGAAATAAAAGCTGCAGTAGAGAAGGCCTGGGCGGAGGATGAGCGGTTTAAAGCCATTATAAGGGCTAAGGGCACTGAGGTGCTGGCACAGCTTGAGGAGTCAGGCGGGAGGGGGATCGTGCTGGCCGGCAGGCCTTACCATATAGATCCGGAGATCAATCACGGTATCCCCAATCTGATTACAGAACTGGGTCTTGCGGTCCTGACGGAGGATTCCATTGCTCACATGTCAGAAGCGGCACGTCCGCTGCGGGTGGTCGACCAGTGGATGTACCATACAAGGCTGTACGCTGCTGCAACATTCGTCGGGACCAGAGACGATCTTGAGCTTGTACAGCTTAATTCATTCGGATGCGGACTCGATGCCGTTACGACAGACCAGGTGCAGGAGATACTGCAAGCGGCGGGCAAGATCTACACAGTTCTGAAGATAGATGAGATAAGCAACCTGGGCGCTGCAAGGATCAGACTGCGCTCTCTCAAGGCTGCCATGGAGGAGAGGAGCAGGAGTGGATACAGGCGCAAGGGGACCAGGTACAGTTTCAGCAAGGTCCCATTTACTGAGGACATGCGCAGGCGCCATACCATACTGGCACCACAGATGTCGCCGATACACTTTCAGTTTCTGGAGACTGCTTTCAGGGAGTCCGGATACAATCTCGAAGTGTTGCCGTCGGTGGACAAGGAAGCTGTCGATGAGGGTCTGAGACATGTGAATAATGATGCATGCTATCCTTCCATCCTGACCACCGGCCAACTGATAGAGGCGTTGAAATCGGGACGTTACGATGTCAACAATGTGTCAGTCATAATCTCACAGACCGGCGGAGGCTGCAGAGCGACCAATTATATCGGTTTCATAAGGAAGGCACTGAAGGATGCGGGTTTTGCGCATGTACCGGTGATATCGCTCAATGCCCTGGGACTTGAGAAAAATCCCGGCTTTAAGATCACACCTGGTCTGTTGAATAAAGCATTGATCGCCCTGATTTACGGAGACCTGTTTATGCGGGTTTTGTACAGGGTGCGGCCTTACGAGAAAATAAAGGGGTCTGCGGATCTGCTGTATGAAAGTTGGATAGACCGCTGCATGGAATCTGTCAGGAGCGGGAAGCACAGTGTGTTCAGGCGGAATATCAGGCAGATAGTGGAGGATTTCGACAAGCTGGAGCTGGCGGATGTCAGGAAGCCGCGAGTCGGACTGGTCGGAGAGATCCTTGTAAAATTCCACCCCACAGCGAACAACAACGTGGTGGACCTGATCGAGAGAGAAGGGGCTGAGGCCGTCATGCCTGATCTGACCGACTTCTTCCTGTACTGTGCATATGGTGCTATCTATAATCGCAGATACCTGTCGGGTTCGCTCCTGGCGGCTATGGCCAGCAGACTGGCAATATGGGGGATAGAGCTGTACAGGAGACATATGAAGCGGGTACTGGCAGCCAGCAAACGGTTTGACCCGCCCTCAGACATATATGAATTGGGCCGGAAAGCGTCTGAAGTGCTGTCATTGGGCAATTCCACCGGAGAAGGGTGGTTCCTGACAGCGGAGATGATAGAGCTGATAGAAGAGGGGGCCGCCAATATCGTATGTATGCAGCCTTTTGCCTGCCTGCCCAACCATGTGACCGGAAAAGGCATGATAAAGGCTTTGAAAAGGCGATACCCAAATGCAAATATAGTGCCAGTGGATTATGATCCCGGAGCCAGTGAGGTCAACCAGTTGAACAGGATCAAGCTGATGCTGGCTGCTGCATTCAGGAATATGGAGGAAACCGGCACGGCTGTCGGACTGGGACATGAGGCAGCTGTGGCGAAGGCCAGGCGGAAGGGCAATGCGCCACCGACAAAAACAGCGGCTCAGAAGTTCTGAGCCGTATGCTGGATTTGGTTCGTTTATTGCAAATATTAGCATGTGATGTTAAAAAGGGGGGTAACAATGTTTAAGATTAATAAAAAAAAGGATACATAATACACAAAACAGCAAATCGCCACCTGCTTTACAGAGTGTTGAATGAATACAACACCGAAGCAGAAGCAAATGACGATCTATCAAAGCTATTGTCTGGCATAACATCAGAACGGAAACTACTGAAAGAATATAATAAAAAAGAGATATGATGTATATCTCATATCAATGCTTTCATTTGCGCAGTCTTTTCTTTTTCGTCGCTGCCATCCTGGCATTATGCTTTTTTATGGAAATATTCATGGCGACAATGCCGACCCCTATCAGCGCTATCATTACCAATAAAAAGACAATCTGAGTAGTCATTTTATCTATTCAACCTTTCTGTGTAAAATTAAATCAACACAATTATAGCCGTTGAGTGCAGGCAAATGCAATAGTAAAAGCACATTATATATTTGTTTTACAGTTTATCATATTATGTCTGTCTTTATGAATATGATTTATAAGGATTATCTTATAAGGATCATCCTGTTGTATGGAACATGTAAATCACTAACGATGGTTGCTGTATTGCGGCCAGCCGGAGGAAAAATGAATACAAATCACAGACAGAAGTCATACGATAAACTATTGAAAAAAAGCGCAAACTCGTTCCTGATTCTTATCCTCGCCATGTTTGCAACGTTTATTGGAATACAGTTCGGAAACCTCTGGTATCATCTTGACATAAAAATCATTGACAATATCGACACAGACAACTTTAAAAAGACCATCAGTTTCTCGCTTCCCATCATTGAAACGGTATACAACAGCGGCAAATCAAGTGTTTCATTTTCAAATGAAATAAAGGAGTTTTTTACCGCGACATTCGGATTTGATCTTCAGGCTCCGGCTAGCATATTCAGCGCACAGTCCGCTTTGTTCAGGAGTTACTATAAAATGCTTTATGTCGGTGAGCAGGATCCGGAGGGTCTGCTGCAATCCCAGGACGCAGATCATCGGAAGGACCCCGGCGACGCATATAAGCCGGGACAAGGCACTGTGCCGGAAGAGAGCGGAACCGGGCAGCAAAGTGGAGATGGGAGCGGAAAAAATGATGATGAGGATGGTAAAGGCGGACTTTCTGAAGGGGGTAGTGCTGAAAGCAGCATAGATACGGATAGCTATGCCGATGCAGGAGAAGGCTCTGAAAGGCCGGGACCGGGGGACAGCGGCCGGAACGATGCTACTGTTCTCCAGGGAGCCAGCAGCATAAGCTGGGAAATGGAAGATGAGGAGAAGGATGATAAGATCGATATAGTGGAAGTCGAACAGATTGCAATAAGGAACAATACCAGGTATAAAATCGATGTTGCGCAGCTTTTGAAGCAACCGCTCGATCTGGATCTTTCAAAGAAGGGTCCCAGTGTCCTTATTTACCACACGCATACGAGTGAAAGCTATGTATTGAAGGAATCGGACCTGGGAAGGAAGGATGTACCGAGCTTCAACAGCAACCCTAAGTATAACGTAGTCAGAGTCGGTGAGGAGCTTGCCCGCCACCTGAAGAAATACGGCATCGAAACTCTCCATAATGGTACTGTGCATGACAAAGTGCGCGATGCGGCTTACAGCGTATCCGTCGATACTCTCAAAAGCTATAAGAAGAGTTACCCTTCGATCCAGGTATATATCGATATACACAGGGATGCAGTAAAGAGTGACAAGCCAAAACTTCGCTTAACAAAAGAGATCAACGGCAAAAACTGCGCACAGATAATGTTCGTGGTTGGTGCGGAGGGGACACTGCCGCACCCGAAATGGCGGGAAAACCTCAGCTTTGTGCTGAAGCTCCAGCAGAAACTCAATGAAAAGTATCCGGGGCTGGCAAGACCGGTCTGGATCGTGGAGGCACGCTACAATCAGCACATATCACCCCAATCTATCCTTGTGGAGGTGGGCGGGGACGGCAATCTCCTCAGCGAATGCCTGGAAAGCACCAGGTACCTGGCAGAAGCCCTGAATGAAGTAATCAACGAGTGGGGGAGGGACGGTTCTTGAAAATGGGGACGGTTCTTCAGCAGGGGGACGGTTCTTCAGCAGGGGGACGGTTCTCCGGCAGGGGGACGGTTCTTCAG
>FZPS01000045.1_pt23 | contig 31491 bp, 28 predicted proteins | sample 1817821 | NCBI WGS metagenome assembly FZPS01 (sample SAMEA104158645, study PRJEB21678) | metagenome | place: Germany | collected 2015-04-21
ATGTATGGCTTCAAATGAAAAGAATTAGCTTAAGTTTTGTATATTATGCTTCGGATTAGCCCAAATCGCACAAATAATTTTTTTATGTGAAATAATTAGCCAATTTGCCATAAAGTTAGAGTATAATTCGCTTTAAGCAAATAGCGCACGAAAAAGTGGGAAGTACTCCCCACTAATTCTTTTTTACCTGATTTTTTCACCAATAATGATTATAGGTCGTCTTGGTCCTGTATAGGTCTTTGGCAGCAATCTGATGCTCCTGTATAGCTGCCTTCAACATCAGAGCGGATTTTCGCCTGCTCACAGCTTTGCTTAGTCATCTGCTTGTTGGTTTGCTGCTTCTTTTGCTGTCTTTGCTTTTTCTGCTGCTTTTCCATTAGTTTTCCCTCCCTTCTGAGCGGTTCTGCTCCTGCTGACAGCATTGCTTCATCTGCTTGTTGGGTTGCTGTCTTTTTTGCTGTCTCTTCTGCTGCTTTTCCTTCTGCTGCTTTTCCATAAATTTTCGCCTCCTTTCACAGCCACAATGTACAATTATTATTAGTCATCTGCTTGCATTTATTCAGTCAAATGGAGTAGAATAGCTTTTAAGAAAGCAAAAACAAGGGTGATATATGAGCAACGATATTGCCGTAAACATGAAGAACATTACTGTACGGTTCGTAGAAACACTTGCGAACGATGACATTTCATTGTCTATCAAAAAGGGCGAAATATTCGCGATAGTCGGCGAAAACGGCGCAGGCAAAACAACTCTTATGAATGTATTAGCCGGTCAGATACAGCCCACGCTTGGCAGCGTTGAAATTCTTGGAAGCACCGTAACCACATTCTCCCCAACCGCCGCGATAAAAGCCGGAATCGGCATGGTGCATCAACACTTCATGCTGATTGACTCATTCACTGTGGCGCAAAACATAGTATTGGGGCATGAACCCAAAAAGCCTGCTAAGTTCGGGATATTCTTCGATAACAAAGCGGCTGTTAGGTTTACAGAGGATCTGATACGCGAATACGGGCTTGAGGTTCCCCCGAACGCGAGGGTTCGAGATTTGGGAGTAGGCTTGCAGCAGAGGGTGGAGATTCTGAAAGCGTTGGCATTAGGCTCTAAGGTCTTAATTTTAGACGAGCCTACTGCAGTATTGACCCCCAGTGAAACGGACGAGCTTTTCAAAATAATCAGAAAGCTAAAGGAAAAGGGACATACCATAATAATAATCACGCACAAGCTATATGAAGTAATGGAGATTTCCGACCGAGTAGCAGTTTTGCGCGCCGGAAAGCTTGCAGGGATAGAAGAAACTAAGAACCTATCCGAAAGCAAGCTGGCTTCAATGATGGTGGGTCACGAGCTGTCATTCGAAAGCATTCCGCGCGACGAAACGGTTAAGACTCCCGTATTAGATATAAAGAATCTGACTGTTTCAAACGCACGCGGCTTAATTGCCATAAACGATTTGAATTTAACTATAAACTCCGGCGAAATTGTAGGAATAGCAGGCGTTGAGGGCAATGGGCAAAGCGAGCTTGCGCAGGCGATAACCGGATTGCGCCCCGCATTGAAGGGCAGCATTTACTTAAACGGAATTGAAATCACTAAGCAATCTCCCGAAAAAATACGCAAGTTAGGCTTGGCGCACATACCTGAGGACAGAATTAAGACAGGGCTATCAAAGCAGGCTTCAATATGGGAAAACCTATTAGTAGGCAAGCAGAGGCGAAGGGAATTCGCATGGCTGAAATTACACCTAAGGCGCGACAAAATCAGTAAATACTCAAAAGAAGTGTATAATCAATTCGATGTAAGAGGCGCTGGCATTCACATACCCGTAGGCTCATTGTCAGGCGGAAATATGCAGAAAATCGTAGTCGGCAGAGAGTTTTCTTTCGAGAACACAAGGGCGTATGTGATTTCACAGCCCACGCGCGGCTTGGATATTGCGGCAATGCAGTTCATACACAAGCAGATAATAAACAAGCGTAACGAAGGCGCGGCGATACTTTTAATAAGCGCGGACTTAGACGAAATATTCATGTTGTCCGACCGTATTTGCACGCTGTTTGAAGGCAAAATCACTGCCGAGTTCGACCCGAAAACCGCTTCAAAGGAAAAAGTCGGGCTTGCTATGCTTACCCACAGCAAGGAGGAAGTATGCGAGAATTCCTAAACGAGCTATTTACAAAGCGATACAAGTATGATTTCAGCTATATTCTCTCATTGAGCATAAGTATATTACTCGCTCTTATATTGGGAGCTGTAATCATGCTGATATTGGGCTACAACCCCATAGAAGGCTACGGTGCGCTGATAAAGGGCGCTTTCGGTTCGCCAAGAGGAATCGGCGACACTTTGGCGAAAACCGTAACGCTTGCTATGACGGGTCTTGCGATGGCAGTTGCCGCGAAGGCCGGCATGTTCAATGTAGGCGGCGAAGGGCAGCTATTCTTGGGCGCGATGGCTGCGGCAATAGTGGGCGCTGAGCTTACGGGGGTTTCACCCATAATAGCCATTCCCCTATGCTTGCTTGCGGCAATGGCGGCGGGAGGTGCTTATGCTTCTATTCCTGCGGTACTGAAGGTGCGCTTAGGTGTAAACGAAGTTATAACTACTATTATGATGAATTCAATCGCAATTTACTTATGCGTGTATCTCTCAAACGGTCCTCTGAAAACCACAGAGAGGGGCATAGCATCAGGTACACAGGCGATTGACCCCGAATTCAAATTCACAAGGCTGATAACCAGCTCGACCTTGACGCAAAGCATATTCATAGCGGCAGTAATAGCACTTGTTGTATGGTATTTTATGAGCAAGACCGCGCAGGGCTATGAGCAGAGATTAACAGGGCAGAACTATGAGTTCTCACGCTATTCGGGCTTCAAGACAAACCGAATCGCAATAATTTCAATGATAATATCCGGCGCTATATGCGGTCTTGTAGGTATGTTCGAGGTGTTCGGCATACATGGCCGCTTCATAGAATCCATAAGCAAGGAGTTTTATTTCGACGGTATGCTTGTAGCAATGATAATGCGCTACAACCCCATAGGAATTGTGGTGATAAGCATATTCTTCGCCGCGTTGAAGATGGGCTCTACCGCTATGGAAATGAAGGTTGGAATTTCATCTGAGCTGATACTGGTTGTGCAGTCTATTATTATATTCTTCATGGCGGCTGAAAACGGTATTTCAAGAATTCTAAAAGAAAAGGCGGCAATACGAAAAGCAAAGCGTGAGTATCTCGCCGCGAAGGCAGGTAATGTATGAGCGAATTCCTTGCAGCTTTCTTCACCGTATTTAATGTAATGCTGTTCCAAAACACGCTGCGAACAGCTACTCCGATAGTATTAGCCGGTTTAGGCGGACTGTTTACCGACCATGCGGGCATTATGAATATAGGTATGGACGGTATGATGCTGATAGGCGCATTTACTGCGGTTATGGGCACATATTACTTCCAGTCTGCTTTTATGGGGATAGTGCTCGCGATAGTTGTAGGCGTGCTGTTAGGGCTTTTCTTCGGGCTTTTCGTAATAAAATTCAAGTCAGACGAATTTATTATAGGCGTTGCGCTGAACATATTCGCAGGCGGAATTACTATATTCCTGCTGCGCACGCTTACCGGCGTAAAAGGCGCTTTCCCGCTTCCTAAAAGCTTAGGGCTGCCTACTGTAAGCATTCCGCTGTTGGATAAAATACCAATAATAAACGAGCTGTTCAACAACAATTCAATACTCGTATATATTTGCTGGCTGTTGGTAATAATATGTTACTTAGTAGTGTATAAAACGCCATATGGCTTCAGGCTGAGAGCGGCGGGCGAGCACCCTCAGGCGCTGCGCTCTATAGGTGTTAGCCCTGACTTCATCAAGTATTCGGCAAGCGTAATATGCGGAATACTCTGCTGCTTGGCAGGCGCGCACCTGTCATTGGGATACCTGACTCAGTTTTCGGAAAACATGAGCGCAAGCAGGGGCTTTATCGCATTTGCCTGCATAATATTCGGGCGCTCTAATCCTATAAAGGTGTTCTTGGCTGCATTGCTGTTTGGCTTCTTTGACGCGTTAGGGCTGCGCTTGCAGAACATTATACCCGCAAACCTCACGCTGATTATACCCTACGCGGCGACCATATTCGTATTAGTGATTGCGGCGCTTCAATCTAAGCGCAAGAGCAAGCTAAGCGAATTGAAGCTTAACAAGGTATAATTGCGCTTGCTTGGTATTTTGTGTATAATTGACCCGTAATACCTACCGAAAGGCAATAAATGAAAATACCCGAAAAGCGAAAAAACATATTCTGGCTGATGGTGTTTGCCGCTGCTTTGCTTGCCTGCGCATTGAATATAGGCAAGATAATTGATATTATAAAGCTAATTCTGCGCGCGGCATCACCCATATTGGCCGGTCTTGCAATCGCATTCGTGCTAAATGTGCCGCTTAAGCTTTTCGAAAACAACATATTCTGCTTCATTAAGAAAAAGGGCGGCGCGGTTGCTTTAAGAATATGCAGGTATGTTAGCCTTGTATTAACATTTGTGCTTGTGCTGGGTATTCTGTTTGCTTCTCTATACTTTTTGATCCCTCAGCTGATTTCAACTGTTCAAACCTTGATTTCGAACTCTGCGACATTCGGTGAAAACATAACTGCATGGCTCAAAAAAATACTTTCACAGATGAATGTTTCCGAAACCGCAATAGAGAATATGCAGCTTGACTGGGGCATGTTCGTTGAAAGGCTTATTGGGATAATACAGGCTTCTGCCGCTAAGCTGGCTTCATACGCCACTAACCTTACCACAAGCCTATTAGCTACACTGTTTGACGCTGTGCTTGCAGTTGTGATATCGATATATGTTCTGATGAACAAGGAGAAAATCAAACGCTTTTTTGTTCGTTTTTCACAAGCATTTGTGCCCACGAAGCACCAGGAGGAGTTTTTCAGAATCGCAAGGCTCACAAACACTATGTTTTCGGGCTTTGTGCGCGGACAGCTGCTTGAGGCCATGATATTGGGAATGCTGTGCTTTGCCGGAATGGTGCTTTTCAAGTTCCCGTACGCGACTATAATTTCAATTTTTGTAACTATACTCGCGCTTTTCCCGATAGTAGGCTCATTCATAAGCGCAGGAATAGGCGTATTTTTAATGCTGACTGTTTCGCCTATAAAGGCATTGCTGTTCCTTATATTCATACTCGTATTGCAGCAGTTAGAGGGCAACTTCATTTATCCCAAGGTCGTTGGGCGCACTATCGGAATTCCCGGAGTGATTATTGTATCTGTTGTAGTGCTTTGCGGCAGCTTGTTTGGAATTATGGGAATACTGATAGGAATTCCTTTATCGTCTGTGCTTTACATATTGCTGAAGGAAGCTATAAACAAGCGTTTAGAAAAGCAATTTATGAACGAAAACCCAAGCTAATGCTTTTCTCACTGCTCTATTTTTGCGTTTTTGCGTAATACGCTAACAGTAAGTCAACAACTCTGCCGTAGCTTTGTATTCCGTCTGTCTGGTCATTATGCTTCAAGTAATTATCATTTACCTTTTGCGAAACCTCTTTTACCTTGCCCTCGAAGCTCTTCCAATAATCGCTGTAATTCGCTAAGTCTTTGCGCATATCTTCGCTGTAAGAATAGTACAGCTCTGAATATTTCTCAGAATCAGCTGAATACAGCTTGTTGCCTGCATTCATCAGCGCAAGCATAATGCCCGAATACTTTACATTTATGTCTGGCGAATTTACACAGGCAAGATATGCAACGAAATTTGCTTCGTTTTCTCTTGCTATGCCTAAGAAGTGGGCGTTTTCGTGCGCGGCAGATGCGGGAATCAACAGCGCAGGCTGATCAACATTCACATTCGCTTCAACCGTAAACGGAATGAACATACCCGCAGTACCTGTGTAAGACATTACCTTTGAAAACATAACGGGCTTTGCAGGATACACCTTGCGCGAGAAAAGCTGGTATTCCTTGCCTAACTGCTCGAAGCCCTCACACACGTTTCTGAACGCATCGTAATTGCTTTCTATATCGAATATGCCTTCATCGTTCTCTGAAGCTTGACTTCTCAGCTTAATCGCTTCGTCTTTCAAATAGACGCATAGCTCGTATAGCTCATCAACCGAGCGTTCCTTAACCTCAAGCTCCATCAATTTATCTATGGGCTGTCTGTAATAATTGAAGCCCCACATAAAGTAAAACAGATTCAACAATACTGCCGCGACAAGCCAAATCGCCAAAAAGAACCGTATAACACTCATCAAAGGCAGCTTGCGCTTGCTCATCTTGATTATAGCCAACACTAAAAGCACTAACGCGGCTATAATCGCGGCAATTATAAGCGATTCAATCAACGATATTGGTATTATAGATGTGATAAAGCCCACCGCTTGAGAAACGCCAACAAATAGACCATTTGAGAAGAATTTTTCTATGAACTCGGGCGAATTGGCAAATGCTTTGGGCAAAAACAGGCCTATTATAGTCAGCGTGGCGCATATTATAGCTTTAACCCATATAGGTATGGGCTTTCTTTTTTTGCGTTTCCTTGATTTTTGCTCTTTTTGTTCTGCCTTATCTTTCTTGCTCATTACTTTTTCGCTTCCTCAGGTGTTGATGTGGGAGTAAGTGTAATTACGGGAGCCTGCGTGGGTACGGGCGTATCGCCGAAAATGCGATTGCGTAATTCTTTGTAGCACTCGCTGGTTTCTTCCTCGCTGCTCAAATTGAATATAACGCTTTGCCCCTTGTAGTAGCAGAAAATATATGCTCCTGTTTTAGTATAAATATGCAAGTAATACGGGTCATAGCCATCGTTTTGGAATATGCCCGAAAGTATCTTATTGCTTACTTGCGCGTCAATAGCTTGACCTATGTTGCCCGGAGGCGTCGCCTTGTATTCGTACATCTCAACTGAATCATAAGGCACCTCGCGCGTTTCATACGGTGCAATGATTTTGAATGTCTTTTCGCCATACTCAATTCGTATAGGTCTTTCGGCATTGCCTAAAACCATTGTGCTTACAACTATAAGCAATGCGGTCAATATAATAAGTGAGCCGATTATCACCAGCGCGGTTTTATTTTGCTTTATCAATTCAAACAGTTTTTTCATGTGTTTCTCCTCAATGTTATGAAGCCTGCGCTCGCCCCTGCCTTTTTATCGTCCCTGCGGTATGAGTAGAACAGCTCTTCATTCTCATATGTGCAGCAGGAAATATGGTAAATATTCTCCCTTAGTATGCCGCAGTCTAAAAACTGCAGCTCTGCCGCAAGGCGCAGGTTCAAATAGGCTTTTTCGGGGTTTGTGTGAGGTAAGGATACATCATTGCGCCTAAATTCCTTTTCGAACTCAAATGCCAAGCTCCTATCTACCTCGTAACAATTTTCGCATATGCAAGGTGAAATTGCAACTTTTACATTATGCGCTTTTGAGTCGTATTGCTCTGCCATTTTCTCAACTAATTTTGCGCCAATACGCCCGAATATTCCGCGCCAGCCCGCATGGGCGATACCTATACACCTTGCTGCGCTATCATACACGAATAAGCAGGCACAATCGGCATGGAGAGTTGCTAATACCACGCTTTCATCGTTAGTAACAAGCCCGTCGCATTCGGGTAAAGGCTTGCTTATTATTCCGCTGCCGCAATAACGCTTATCTACAGCAAGCACATTCGTACCATGCTTGTAATTAACCAATACTAAGCTGTTAATAGCTAAGCCGAACGCGTCGCAAAGCAGCTCATAATTTCTCCTGATATTCTCCTTAGGCTCGTCTCTGTTCCAGCCCAGATTTAGCGCGTCGAAGGGCGGCTGACTTACACCACCTAAACGCGTAGTGTAGCCATGCGCAACCTCTAACCCATTTGAAAACACTATTCCGACGCCGTTTTTCACAGAAACGGTGTAATCACTTTGTTTCATCTTGCTCTTTCAACAATACTTTCAGCTCGTCCATGAAGGTATTTATGTCCTTAAATTGACGGTGCACACAGGCAAAGCGCACATACGCTACCTCATCTAACTCCTTCAAGTGACGCATTACATATTCGCCTATAACTGACGACTCAACCTCTTGGTCGTCAACTGTGCTTAATAGCTCTCTGACCACATCGTCGGCTACCTTGTGCTGCAGCTCTATAGGAATAGGGCGCTTTTCACAGGCTTTTTTAATGCCTGCAAGAATTTTGCTCGTGCTGAAGGTTTGCCTTGAGCCGTTGCGCTTGATTACCACGAACGGGACTTCCTCTATCTTTTCATAGGTTGTGAATCTGCGTCCGCACTCAACACACATTCTCCTGCGGCGAATAACTGTGCCGTCATCAGTAGAGCGCGAATCCACTACCTTGCTTTCAGCGCAGTTGCAATAAATACACCTCATGTTAATTCCTCCATTTCATGCTGTTCTTCATCAGCTTCAATGCCGCCTGCGGATATTTCTTAGCGATTACTCCGGCAGAGGCGAATATATAGTCATCATCGAACAGTATTTCTGCTTCATCAGGCGCAGGAGCCAGCATGGTGCCATTTGCGTTGCAGTTTGCTATCTCACGCAACAGCCTTTCCCTTTCAGGAAGCCTTGTCAACGCGCCGCCTGTGCCTATTACATACTTAACAAGCGTTAAATCCTTGCCCTCAGCTAATGTCTGTCTGCCTGAGGGGGTATACACATAGCGCAGAGAGCCTGCGTGGCGCATAAAAGCCTTAACGCCTGCCTCTACACACAATCGCTGCGCAATTTTTGTATGCGCACTTGTTTGGGGTATGGGCGTGTAGGTTTCGAGCTCTTTATCAATGTCTAAGGACAGCTCTCTTTCAAGCTTATCCTTACCTATGCTTTCTATAACATGGCGGGCATTAACAAAAAGCCCTAAATCACCCTCAACCGTGCGCTTTGCAAATGGCTCGGGCGTTGTTTGAATAGAAGCAATAGCCTCTGAGCCTAATGACACCGAATGAACATCCGTCGTAGCGCCGCCTATGTCTATTACGACTAAATCGCCTATATCCTCATACAATAGCTTGGCGGCTTCCATAACAGCGCCGGGCGTGGGTATAATGGGACCGTTAACCATATCCCTTACATGCTCCATTCCCTTCGCCTTAATAATATGCTCCTCGAACACATCGTGAATTTTGCGCCTTGTAGGCTCGATATTCAGTAAATCTAACTTAGGATATACATTTTCAACTATATAGCAAGGCACATTCGCTTCTCTGAATATTTGCGCTATAATCTTTTGGTTCTGCACATTGCCTGCGTATATTACAGGCACGTTTATTCCGCTTTTTGCTATAAGCCTTGCGTTGTGCAAAGCGCATTCCCTTTCGCCGTAGTCTGTTCCGCCCGCTATGAGTATAAGATTCGGAGCAATATCGCGAATTTCATCTATATCATAGTCATGCAGCTTGCCCGCCGTGGCTAATTTTACTATTGCGCCTGCACCCAATGCCGCCGCGTGCGCCGCTTTAACCGTCATATCATACACAAGCCCATGCACGCACATTTTCAAGCCGCCTGCCGCGGAGGAGGTAGCGAACATCTCCTTCGCTTCTATCTTTTCGCCCAAGGTCTTTTCTAAATCCTTAAAGGCGTTTGACAGCCCTATCCGTACATCACCCTCTAATACGGTTGTGTATCCTACCCCCTGACCTATAAACCTTGCATCGCCTGAAATATCATCGAATGCGTTTACTATCGTTGTGGTTGAACCTATCTCGGCCACTGCCAAATCAATCTTCATACTTTCTCCTATGCGCCATATATTAAGCCTATATTCTTATAAAGCGGAGCACCTAAGTACACATTTTTCAGAGTCTTTATGTTTTCTCCATTACATAAGAACAGTACGCTATCTATATAATAAACCTCCGTCAATGAGTTAACTATGCCATATATAATCAGTCTTTCACTTACATTGCCATCAACTATGCTGTTTTCGTTGTTTATGTACTTGCTTAATCCTTCATAAAAGGTCTTATCTAAATCAAGCACAGCGATTCCGTTATTCACATAAATATCTAATATGTATTCCTCTTTCATTCCAGTAAAAATGCTGTAATTTGCACCCGAGCTCGCGAAGTATATCTCTATGAATTCTTTTATTGTGCAGCACGCAAGCCCCTTGCTTATAGTGATATTACGAACGCTTAGAACATCCTGCAACAGATAGGGGTAATAGACCTTCACAGTACCGCCTATTTTTTTAGCGTAATCCTTGCGCTGAATTGCTACTGAGCTATTTTCATATATTACTGTTACATAGTGCAAATCGGGAATATAGCCCGTTAGCGTAAGCGCAATGCCTGCCCTTAGAGTTTCTAATACGGAATCATCGCTTATATTGCCCTCTACGGTAACTGATATGTTGTATTTGCCTAAGTGCCGGTTTGACTCTATGCTCGTAAAAGTGAATTCTGGCGAAACTACGCCATTGTATAGCTTTAAGAAACGCCCTAAAATCGCACGGACAAGCTCTTCATTCGACGCTTCGTTTTTAATTACTATATGCTGCTTATTGGCTAAAAAGTATCCGCTCTTATCCTTTACATATATTACGCAGTTGGCTGTAAAGGGCGATTCCTCGCTTAGACTGCTGAAATCTGTATAAGCGTCAATAGTATCCGAAATATGCTTGCTGAGCGTATCTGCAGGCTTTACAGCGAAACCGACAGGACACGACTTATAGCTTGGAGCGACTCCGTTAATATAAACATTGACGGCGTTCACACCAAAAGGCTCTAATGTAGCCAATATGACCGCTTGTGTTTCTATGTACTGCTTCATATCGTAGTAGCTGTTAGAATTAAATGTATCGCCCTCAAAAAACACATTGGCGACGCCTTCCGAAACCTCAATATCGGCTAATTTATAGCTGCTGTCTATGGGGTTTCTGTGGTAATCGTACTTGGGTTTTTCAAGCAGCTTATTCATTATAGTTATTAGAACCGGCTCATCGTTATATATTTGCACCTCGTGTATTTCATGCGAAAGCTCGCCCGAATCCTTCATAATATAATACAGCTTTGCGTTGAACTCGTATGCGACCTCGGTTCTCTCGGGCGGTTGCATTGGCTCAAGCTCGTCAATAGGCGGCAAGGTATTGCTTTGACAAGCAGCAGATGATACAAGCAATATTATCACTAAGAAAAGCAATAAAAATCTTTTCATCGCGGTGCTTCCTCAATAATTCGCAGTAAGTCTTCAAAGCTGATTTTATATATGCCATCTGCCATATACATAGGCACATTCGCCCCATCTATGACTATGGACTTAGCTTCGCCGGTTGAGTAATACTGAAACTCTGCGTCTATCTCAACATAAGCGACAGAGGAATCCGCAGATGTTATTACTTTCTTTACACTGAACATTTTCAGCTTGTATTCTAAGCCAAACAACACCCTGAGATTGTTTTCATCGATTTTCATTTCTGTTGCAGTGAACAGGGGCAGCGCTCTATCAAAAAATTGCATAGCAAGGCTGTTAAAAGCCTGCTCTAATATCCTGCCGGCGTCGGCAACGACTTCCGAGTTATATACAAGCGGCTCTACTAAGGATAGGCTCGGACTTAGGCTTAATGCGCTGTAGCTAATACGCTCTCCTACTCCGTCGCCGTTTTCATCTACAAGTATTTGAACGCTCACCTGCTCTTTATATTTTGTAATGGTGTTGACTATTGAATAAACAACAAGCATTTTTGAGTATTTGCCCGAAGCATAGTTCTCGGCTCTTAAAAACTCTTGGTTAAGCGTTACATAGATTATATTTCCGCTTTGTGAAACCTCAATTATCCTAACATTTGGAGGAAATGCGCTCGCATATGCGGAGGGTCCGTCCATATTGCGCGACAAATAGCGTAAAAGCGCTTCATACAACGGTTCATTTACTATCAAATCTATTTCTCGCTGAACGGGAACCAAATAGTTTGTGTTAAGCAGCTTATAATACAGTGTTCCCGTTACTATTTGCCTGATACCGTCGTCGGGATGAAGCTGGGGCAAATCATTGGCTTGGGTGTTTTCCTCATAAATCGTTATGAATGTATTGCACCCAAAGCAAGCAAATATTATCCCCGCTAATATGAGCAACACTATGCATTTTTTATACTTCTTCAACAAAGCGCATTATCTCCTCATAGCTCATGCCATTTTTTATTTGCTCATTTAATCTATTTGACAGCTCTTTCATCTCTCTCAGCTTTTTACAGCTCATAGCGCCTTCGGTGCATATGGAGCCTATGCACGAAGCGCCCGCGTTGTCGAACAAAACCGGTGTGGTTTGCCTTACTAATGCTAACATTGCCCATGCAAGCTTGCGAATCTCCCACTGCGCCCTGTTGCAGCAACGCAATGAAAAGAAGTGCAATAATTCTCGCGCATTCATTGTGAGTATCATGCGCGTTTCCGCGGCGTTGGGGAGTATGAAGCGCGCGTCCTCCGCGGCCAAGCCCTTGTCTATCCATTCGGAGTACCATTCGCTAAGCGTATTCATCTGCTCTATGAAGCGCTCTTCCTCTCCAAGCTCTTTTACCTTCGGGGGAATTATGTAGTTAAGCCCGCCCTTGCCCTGCTTTACATAGCGTTGCGATTGCACGGAGAAGCTGGCAATTCTATGGCGTGTAATCTGCGCTAACAATGCGCGCGACACGCCCTCTATTCCAAATGTGTATGACGCGTGCTCAATAGGCGAAAGATGCCCTAAGCTCATAAGCTTTTTTACGAAATCCTCAGCGCTTCCCTTTGATTTATCGTATAGCGAATCTATATCGCTGTCGGAATAGCACAGCCTTGCCGCCAACGCTATTGTTTCAAGCGGGCTTGGCGTGTGCTGCAGCAGTTTGACTTTCAGCTTTCTCTCAGGCATCTTTTGTTTCTCCCTTTTCTCCCTTTTTTCCCTCTTTTTCTTCAAACAAGTAATCGAGCACCTGCTTCATTATTTCAGTCATTCTTGCGTCCTGCCCTGTAAGATACAGGTAGCCTAACAGGGTTTCAAGACCGGTTGCTATTTTGTATTCTTGTATCGTAGCGTGCTTGGGATATGTGTTGTTGTGCGCATTCCTGCCACGCCTGAATATTGTTTTTTCATCCTCTGAAAGCGTTGGTGAAATAATCTCATATGCCTTTGCCTGCGCCTGCGCGCACACTGATTTTATCGCCCTCATATGCAGCCCATGCACCTTTACGTTTGAAAAGTGCAGCAGGTATGAGCGAATATACAGGTCGAAAACAGTATCGCCTATATAAGCTAATGTAAGAGGGCTAAGCAGGCGCGGTTCTATGCTTTTTACCTCTGAAAATGCGTCGCAAACAGTGTTATGGATAGAATTTTCATGCTTGTCTAACATAGCAATATTATATCCCATTTCTGCTATGCGTTTCAAGCGGAATTGAAATAGCAAAAACGCACCCTTGTAGGAGTGCGCAACAATGCAAAGGCATATGTGTCGCGAAGTCTTAAGCGACTACCTCAATGACTTGATTTTCACCAAAAGCACAGCAATATCGGCGGGAGAAACGCCCGATATGCGTGATGCCTGCCCTAAGTTTTTGGGCTTAACTTGACTGAACTTCTGCCTTGCCTCTATTTTCAGGCCATGAATGCTCATATAATCTATGTTTTCGGGAATAGCTATGCGCTCTAACTCGTTGAAGCTCATAACCTGCTCTTGCTGCTTTTTTATATAACCCTCATACTTGGCTGTGATTTCGACCTGCTCTGATATTTCCGGCTCATACGCGGGCAAATCGGGGAAAATGCCTAATATATCCGTGTAGCCTATGTTTTCACGCTTCAAAAGATTATACAGCTTAACGCCGGTTACGACGGGGGAATACCCCTTTTGCGCCAAGAACTCGTTTAATACCTGAGAGGGAGGAACAACGCTATTCAACACTTCCGTAAGTTTTTGAATTCCCTCGCGCTTTCGCATAAGCAAATCGTAGCGTTTATCGGAAATAAGCCCGGTTCTGCGCGCTTTTTCGGTTAAGCGCAAATCGGCGTTGTCCTGCCTTAGCAACAGGCGATACTCCGCGCGTGAGGTCATCATTCTGTATGGCTCCTGCGTGCCTTTTGTGGCTAAATCATCTACTAATACGCCAATGTAGGCGTCTGCACGGGTAAGTATAAAGCTCTCCTGCTGAGATAAGAACAGCCCCGCGTTTATGCCTGCCAATATGCCTTGCGCCGCAGCCTCCTCATAGCCTGATGAACCGTTCATCTGCCCTGCGAAGTACAGCCCTTCTATGCGCTTTGAAGCTAATGTAATGTCAAGCTCCGTGGGGTCTATGCAGTCATACTCTATTGCGTAGCCGTAGCGCATGACTTCGGCGTTCTCAAGCCCTTGAATCGAATGCAAAACCTCAATCTGCACGTCTCCGGGCAGGCTTGTGCTTAAGCCCTGAACATACTTCTCGTTGGTAGTAAGCCCCTCCGGCTCTATGAATATCTGGTGCTTTTCCTTATCGGCAAAGCGAACTATTTTATCTTCTATTGACGGGCAGTAGCGCGTGCCTGTCGCCTGAACAAGCCCGCTATACATGGCGGAACGGTGCAGATTATTCTTTATTATCTCGTGTGTGCGCTCATTTGTGTATGTTAGGTAGCAGGGTGTTTGCTCTCTTTCAATGCTTTGTGTTAAGAATGAAAACTTGTGCATGGGCTCGTCGCCATGCTGGACTACCATTTTTGAATAGTCTATTGACCTGCCATTTATGCGCGGAGGCGTGCCTGTTTTGAATCTGCGCAAAATAAAGCCCAATTCCTCAAGCGAAGCAGACAGTTTGCTTGCGGAGGAAAGCCCGGCAGGACCTATGTTCTCTACATGCTCGCCTATAAGTATGCGGCTTTTTAGATATACGCCGCAAGCTACTATTAGGGCTTTACAAGAGAATACCGTGCCATCGGTGCATTTTACGCCGGCGATTTTGCCATTGTTGACAATAATTTCTGCACACTCGCCCTGCATTAAGCGCAGGTTCGGTGTGTTTTCCATAACAGATTTCATGCGCTCGTGGTATCTGCGCTTGTCCATCTGCGCGCGTAATGACTGCACAGCAACGCCCTTGCCGGTGTTGAGCATACGGACCTGAATCATTGTATCATCTGTCGCAAGCCCCATTTCACCGCCAAGCGCGTCTATTTCGCGTACCAAATGCCCCTTTGAAGTGCCGCCAATAGCAGGATTGCACGCCATGAATGCTACGGACTCCAAATTGATTGTCAGGCACAGGGTTTTATGCCCCATTCTTGCCAATGCTAAGGCAGCCTCGCAGCCTGCGTGTCCGGCACCTAATACGATAGCCTCGTATTCTCTATCGGAAGAAAAGCTCACTTAGTAATGCTCACTCCGTCAACATCGTCGGTTTCTACCAGCTTGACATTAACGCGTTCAGAACGCGAGGTAGGCACAATTTTACCTACAAAGTCCGCGCATATGGGAAGTTCTCTATGCCCTCTGTCTATGAGAGCTGCAAAGCGTATAATCTTTGGTCTGCCCATGTCTATCATCGCGTCCATAGCTGCCCTTGCGGTTCTGCCCGTGTAGATTACATCGTCAATCAGCACGATATGCTTGTCGTCAACGCTGAAAGGCACATCGGTTGAGTTTACGATGGGCAAGCCTTCGATATCTACATCGTCGCGATAGAAGGCAATATCAAGCATACCGAAGGGTATCCTAACACCCTCTGAACGCTCAATAATATTTACTATGCGCCTTGCTAACGGCACTCCCCTATTGTGAATGCCTATTATGCAGAGCTGGTCCGTGCCGCCATTGTTCTCGATAATTTCGTGCGCAATACGGATTATCGCTCTGCTCACCGCGCTCGCGTCCATTATTTCTACTTCGTTCATATTCTTTTCCATAGCTTACTCCAATTCATTTTGCTTTATTTCACGCAGTATTTTGCGTTAATTTCATCTAACAGCTTGCTATCAGCGCCCAATTTTAACAGCGCTTTTGTGAAGTATTCGGGCAACTGTGCGAAAAAGCACATTTGCTCATGTGTCTTGGGGTGCAAAAGCTCTAACCTTATAGCATGCAGCGCCTGCCCCTCCAAGCCTAAATTGTTATTGCCCGACGAATATACATCGTCGCCCAAGCAAGGGTGCTTAATATGGGCAAGGTGAACGCGAATCTGATGCGTTCTGCCCGTTTCAAGCCGCGCTTCTATCAATGTAGTTTCGCCGAACCTGTGAAGCACCGTATAATGCGTTACGGCCTCGCGCGCGCTCCCCTGTGAGCTATCAAGCACCGCCATACGCTTTCTGTCCTTGGGGTGTCTGCCTATGGGGGCGTTTATTTTGCCTGAATCTTCCTTTATGTTGCCGCTGACCAGCGCTAAGTATATTCTGTGCACCTCGCGCTGCTTTATCTGTTCGCTTAAGCTCAAATGCGCCAAGTCGTTTTTGGCTATTACGAGCAGACCGGAGGTCATTTTGTCAATTCTGTGCACAATGCCGGGGCGAATTTCGCCGCCTATGCCCGACAGGTCCTTTATATGAAACATAGCAGCGTTCACGAGAGTTCCGCTATCATGCCCGGGAGATGGATGCACCACCATTCCCTTTTCTTTGTTGATTACGGCTATGTATTCGTCCTGATACACTATGTTCAGCGGAATATCCTGCGCGACTATTTCGGTTTCAACCGGCTCTGGCGGGAATACCTCCACTGTTTCGCCTGCTCTCAGCTTGTAGTTTGCGGATTTCGGAGCGCCGTTCACAAGCACTCGCTTTGAGCTTATAAGCCTTTGCACCTGTGAGCGTGTGAATTCGGGCGCATATTGCTCTTGCAGTAGCTGCGTGGCGAAAACATCAAGCCTTTTATTCGCATAATCGGCTTCTACTAAGGCGTATACAGCTTCTTCCTCAAAGTCAAACCTGTTCGTCATCGCTATCCACTTGCGGCTCTGTGTTCGCTGCGCCTGCCTTTGCTATCTCTGCCGCAAACAGCTTTCCTGTTTTCTCGTAATTGTCTAAAATCTGCTTGCCATGGAAAAAAAGCAAGTCCGCAATAAGCAAAATTGTGCCTATTGTGAGCGCTGCGTCGGCAACATTGAATACGGCGAAATTTATAAGTCTGAAATCGAACATATCGCGCACATAGCCGAACAGTATTCTATCTACGAAGTTGCCTATTGCGCCTGAGAGTATAAGCACCATGCAGTACTTAAAAAGAGTGTGCATATACTTGTATTTTCTTATCATGAAGTACGCAAGCAGCACTATCAATACTGAGTTAACGATTAACAAGACATAGGGGGCTTCTCTCAAAAAGCCATACACCGCGCCCTGATTTTCGACATAGGTAAAATGAAATACACCTTCTATAACCGGGTAGGTGTTGTTCACTAAATGCGGCAATTTTGCTGCTGCTATGAACTTTACTAACTGGTCTATTGCTATCAGCAGCAATCCAAGTATTATGGGCATACTTCCTCCTACGCCTCAGATTAAAGCCATATTATACAATCTCATTACAGTTTTTGCAAGTGTAAGCGGCTTTATTGAAAAAAGGGTTTACAAAATAAATTGACTGTGCTATAATTCCTTCGTGCGAATAATTGCCCTGTTTGGTGCATGATTCAAAGCATACACATTTCTCGCACAAGTCGCTGTGGGGGCGTAGCGCAGTTGGTAGCGCGTCTGAATGGCATTCAGAAGGTCAGGGGTTCGACTCCCCTCGTCTCCACCAGAAAATTACCAAGAACGGCATAATCATAAAAGCCCATAACGGTTTGGGCTTTTGTGTTTTTGGGGTTCGGTGTAATGTCAGTCTTGCTGTTACAAATTATTGCGACTTGCTTTTCAGTCATAGTAGATTATTGTGTATTAAGCATTATCTTAATCAGTAAGTCTTGTGTTATCGCACGCTTTCTAAACGCAGCTTTTGCCAAGCAAATAAAACGCTGCTGCTTCATGCTTAACAAAAACCGAGGATAATTCTTGTAGGCAAGGTTGAATTGACGGTGTGCCAATCAAAACTATCGGTAAGATTCCAAATAGTCAATCCGAAATATGCAGCGCTTGTTTCAACGCAGCTTGCAGGATTGCGGAAATGTTCAAGCCCTGCTTTTCCGCCTCAGCATTAAGCCACGCGGGCAGAGAAACATTACGGCGGACCGTGCTGTGCTCGTATCTTCTACGATATAGTGAAAAATCAATATCCACTAACGAAACTATTTCATTTGCATTATGAGCAATATCCTCAAATCGTGATGGCTCGGGGATATGTTTGCCGTCATCTTCCATGTCAATACCCATAAGGCCTATGGAATCACGCGCCATCGCTATTGCGTCAACAAGGCTGTTGCCCTGCGTATCAATTTCAAAATCGGGCACATGAGCCATATAGCCACCGTCTGCTGATTTTATGAATATAACCGGGTACACCCTTTTCATCGTTCCACATAGCTCCTTAAATATATGGCATAACCCCGTCTTTTATCAATGCTTTATGCAACTGTGTTTTCCGCTTATTTTGAAAAGACTTTACAGTTCCCCACTCACCCAAAATGCGTTTTTCTGTAAAAGTCCACGCCGCCGGGATAGACCTTTACATTTTCAAAGCCGTTTTGCTGCAATATTCTTGCGGCATTGTAGGCGCGTACGCCGCGTGCGCAGACTACAATTATTTCTTTGCTTTTATCGAGTTCTGAAAGTCGGTTACGGAGTGCGCCGAAGGGTATATGATAAGCGCCTTTTATCGCAAATTCCTCTAACTCATATGGTTCGCGAACATCTAATGCTATTGCGTTTTCGCTTTTCTCTATAGCGTTCCAAGCAGAAAACGCCACTCCGCCTGAGAGCACATTTTCAGCTACATAGCCTGCCATGTTTACGGGGTCTTTCGCTGATGAGAACGGGGGCGCATAGGCTAATTCCAAGCGTTTAAGTTCATTTACTCCGCCGCCTAAGCGTATTACCGCAGATATTACATCGATTCGCTTATCGACTCCCTCCTGCCCTACTATTTGCGCTCCGAACAGCTTTTTGCCGTCTAACGAAAACAGCAGCTTGATATACATATTCGAAGCATTTGGATAATAGCCTGCGTGTGAGTTTTGCGCTATAATAAGCGTTTCATATTCCTTGCCCTTCTGTAAGCCAGACGCTTTTAGCGATTTTTCGTTCAAGCCGGTTGAAGCGGCGACTAAATCGAAAACCTTGGCTATTGCCGTGCCTTGCGTGCCTTCGTATTTATCAAAGCCGCCAGCTATGTTGTTTGCGGCGATTCTTCCCTGCTTGTTCGCAGGACCGGCAAGTGGAATCATAGTGCGGTTATTGCTTACGAAATCCACAACCTCTACTACATCGCCGACTGCGTAGATATTCGGGTCGGAAGTGCGCATATATTCATCTGCTACTATTCCGCCCCTCTGATTAGTAAGCAGGCCGCACGCCTTCGCAAGCTCGCTGTTGGGCTTAACCCCGATTGAGAGAAGCACCATATCAGCGTTTATCTTTTTACCGCTTTTTAGGGTAATATTTACACCGTTTGCTTGATCTTTGAATGCCTCAACCCCGTCGCCCAATATCAGATTTACATTATTCTTTACTATGTTCTCATGCAATAGTTGCGCCATCTCATAATCGAGAGTTGACATAACCTGATCTAACATCTCAATTATAGTAACTTCAACGCCTGCTCTGTGCAGGTTTTCCGCCATTTCTAAGCCTATGAAGCCGCCGCCCATTATGGCTGCGCTCTTTACACCCGTTTCGAAAACTGCTTTTCTGATATTTTCTGAATCGTCTATTGTCCAGAGAGTGTGAATCTTGGGGGAATCTATGCCCTCTATGCGCGGTCTTACGGGTGATGAGCCTGTGGCGATGACCAGAGTATCGTAGCTTTCCTGATATTGCTCGCCGGTCGATAAGTTAATCACGGTTATGCTTTTGCCTTCCCTGTCAATGCTTATGACCTCATGCTTAATACGAACATCTATGTTGTATCTTTCCTTCATAGCTTTGGGAGATTGCAAAAGCAGCGCGCGCTTGCTCTTGATTACATCACCAACATAGTAAGGCAGACCGCAGTTAGCGTATGAGATATACTCGCCACGCTCGAATATTATTATCTGTGCGCTTTCATCAAGCCTTCTCAATCGCGCAGCACAGGTCGCGCCGCCTGCCACTCCGCCAATTATCAATACCTTTCTCACTGCCACACTCCTTAAGCTTAGTATGAAAAGAATTCAATAAAAAAGAAGTGCAGAGTAAGCCCTGCACTTCTTGCAGCATTACTTCTTTTCTTTTCTGAAGCACATAAACCAGTCTAAGCAATACATATTTTCGTCCTTGCTCTCCATGCGTTCCTTTGCTGTGCCGCAGGAGCCTGCCGTGGGTATAATAACATCGTCGCCGGGACGCCAGTTTGCAGGCGTCGCGACATTGTCCTTATCCGCTTTCTGCAAGGCTAATATAATGCGCTTGATTTCGTCGAAATTCCTGCCCAGCGACAGAGGATAGTATAGTATAGTGCGTATAATGCCCTTTGGGTCGATGAAGAATACAGCCCTTACTGCCTGCGTTGATGACGCTCCGGGCTGAATCATGCCGTACCTGCTGGCGACCTCCATTCTAATATCCTCAATCAGCGGGAATTTAACCTCTACATTCTTCATGCCATTCCATTCAATCTCTTGAATTTTCCTAAGCCATGCGATATGTGCATACAGCGAATCAATAGACAAGCCGACAAGCTCTGTATTCAGCTTTTTGAACTCCTCTGCCATAGACGCGAATGTCATGAACTCGGTTGTGCATACAGGGGTGAAATCTGCAGGGTGTGAAAACAGTATTACCCATTTGCCCTTGTAATCCTCGGGGAAATTGATTTCGCCCTGTGTTGTTACTGCCTTGAATGGCGGCGCAGGTTCGCCAATTAGCGGCATTTTGTAATAAGTATCTGTCATTTTTCTGTACCTCCTTATGCTTTGCTTAATATTATATCATATAAAATTCCAAAAGTAAATTAAACATTCTTTATCATTTTTTCAATTTGTGTCTTTGGCATAGCGCCTACTATCCTGTTCACTACAACACCGTCTTTTATCAAAATCAATGTAGGTATGCTGATTATGCGAAATTGCTTTGCCAACTCCGCCTGCTCATCAATATTCACCTTGCCTATTTTGACTTCGCTTTGCTCTGCAGCCAACTCCTCAACTGCCGCGCCTACGCCCTTGCAGAAGCCGCACCAAGGCGCCCAGAAATCCAATAAAACCGGAGATTGCGACTCCATAACCTCTCTCTGATAGTTTTCCGTAGTAATTGTTAAAGCTGCCATTCGATTGTCCTCCTTGATATTGTACTATGCTTTACATTATATTTATTTTTTAACCTTTGTTTGTGATTGAATTACATTCCAGCCCGAAAAAATTGACTTTTTAGCCCCAAAAGGCTATAATTCCCGAAGGGGGTGAGCCAATATGCAGTTATTTAGAAAGCTGATAAAATACTACAAGCCGCACATGAAGCTGTTTTATATAGATATGGCATGTGCTTTTTTAGTTGCTGTATCAGATCTTTTCTATCCATACATAGTAAAGGATATAATCAACGATTTTATTCCTAACAAGAACCTCAGAATGCTAATCGTTTGGGCAGTTGTTCTGCTGCTTATATACATTGTAAAAGCATTTATGAACTTCGTAGTGCAGTACTGGGGGCATGTAATGGGCGTGAGGATTCAAGGCGATATGCGAAAGGATATGTTCACGCACTTGCAGCGCCTGCCCTTCTCATATTTTGACGAGAACAAGACCGGTACAATAATGAGCAGGCTGATAAACGACCTTATGGACATTTCCGAGCTTGCGCACCATGGCCCTGAGAACCTGTTTTTATCGTCAATTATGCTGATAGGCGCCTTTGTAATGCTTATGACTATAAATATTCCACTGGCTTTAATCGTATTCGCATTAGTGCCCATAATGACATGGTACGCAGTAGCTACAAGAAGCGAAATGAATTCGGCTTTCTCTCAATCAAGGAAAGAGATTGCCGAGGTTAACGCGAATATCGAAACGGCTATATCGGGTGTCAGAGTATCACGCTCATATACTTCGGAATCGCACGAAACTGCTAAGTTTGAAAAGGCAAACGAGCATTTTAAGAAGGCACGCGGCAGGGCATATCGCGCAATGGGTAAATTCTTCTCGGGAATGACATTCTTCAATGACCTATTGTACTTAGTAGTGCTTATAGCCGGCGGGCTTTTCGTTTACTACGATAAAATCAATGTGGGCGAATTTGCAGCGTTCCTGCTATATGTAACAATGTTTTTGAAGCCCGTGAACCGCTTGGTAAACCTTTTTGAGCAGATGCAGGACGGTATGACGGGCTTGCAACGCTTCAACGAAATAATGGAGCAGGAGCCCGAGACGGACAGCGAGAACGCGGTTTCACCAAAGGATATTAAGGGGCATATACGCTTTGAAAACGTTAGCTTCAAATATAAGAATTCAGACGCGACAGAAGAGGAAAGCAAGGTTATATCGAACCTGACAATAGATATTCCGCCGGGAAAAACCGTTGCGCTGGTAGGCCCCTCAGGCGCAGGCAAGACCACGCTTTGCCATCTTATACCCCGCTTCTATGAGCCGACAGAGGGCAGAATACTTATTGACGGTATTGATGTTAAGGACTTTTCGCGCCTTGCATTGAGGAAAAACATAGGCTTGGTAGCGCAAGATGTTTTCCTGTTCAATGGCACAATTAAAGAAAACATAGCGTACGGCAATTTAGACGCAAGCGATGATGAAATAATAGAAGCCGCTAAGAAGGCCAATATTCACGACTATATAATGACATTGGAGCATGGCTACGATTCACAGGTAGGCGAGCGCGGCGTAAAGCTGTCGGGCGGGCAGAAGCAGCGCATATCCATAGCGAGAGTGTTCCTGAAAAACCCGGCTATACTGATACTTGACGAAGCCACAAGCTCATTGGACAACGCTACGGAGATGCAGATTCAGGAGGAGCTGAGCGAGTTGGCAAAGAACCGCACAACAATAGTTGTAGCGCACAGGCTTAGCACGGTTAAGAACGCCGACGAAATAATAGTGCTTACAAAGGACGGCGTTGAGGAGCGCGGCACTCATGAGGAGCTGATAGCTAAAAACGGGCTTTACACAATGCTGTATAACTTTCAGTTTAAGGAGTAATTAGATATTTGCTTTCTTTCAGGGCGGGCGTACAAGCTCGCCTTTTTCATACCCGCGAAATTGCTGAAAACGGCGCACTTCACCCGATTTTACGAATATAATTAGTTGTAAACTCTTGCCTTTAATGCTATAATACCCTGTAAACCAAAGGGGGTTTAATATGACCGTACAGGATTTAGACAAAATTAAGCAAAATGCACTAAAAGCACTTGAAAGCATAAACGATTTAGACGACCTTAACACCTTCTACCCTACCGTATTAGGCAGAAACGGCGAATTGACACTTGCTTTGCGCGAAATGAAGAACCTTTCGCCTGAGGAGCGCGCTGTATTCGGTCAACACGCAAATACTGTCAAGAAAGAGCTTGAAGAGGTTATAGAGAACAAGCGTAAAGCGCTTGCCGACGCGAAGATGCGAGAGATGTTCGAAAAGGAAGCGGTTGATGTAACTGCTCCGGGCAAGGTATGTATTCCGCGCGGCAGAATTCACCCTATGACGCAGGTGTACAGAGAAATTCGCGATGCTATGATAGGCTTGGGCTTCACCACATACGAGGGGCCTGAGATTGAATATGAGGACTATTGCTTTACTAAGCTGAACCTTCCGAAAGGGCACCCTGCACGCGATATGCAGGATACCTTCTATATAAGCGATTCTGTCGTTTTGAGAACGCATACGACACCCTGCGAGGTGCGCTCGTTGCTTAGCAAAAAACCTCCATTCCGACTTGTTATTCCCGGCAGAGTGTTCAGAGTTGACGAGGTTGACGCGAGCCACAGCCCCGTATTTATGCAGATGGAGGGCTTTGTGGTTGATAAGAACCTTTCTCTCAGAGATTTGAAGGGCACGCTGATTGAATTCGTACATACCGTATTCGGAAATGATGTGAATATGCGTATGCGGCCGAGCTACTTCCCGTTTACCGAGCCTTCCGCCGAGATAGATATTTCCTGCACAATATGCGGCGGAAAGGGCTGCAGAGTGTGCAAGGGTACAGGCTGGATTGAGATTTTGGGCTGCGGAATTATAAATCCGCATGTGCTTGAAAATTGCGGAGTTGACCCTAATGAGTGGAGCGCGTTCGCATTCGGAATAGGCGTTGACCGTGTAACGAGCTTGAAGTTTGGCATTTCGGATATTCGACTTGAATACGAAAATGATGCCAGATTTTTAAGGCAATTCTAAGGAGGATAGCATGAAACTTCCGCTGAGATGGCTAAAAGAATATGTAGATTTCGATATTTCGATTGATGAATTCAAGGAAAGAATGATTATGCGCGGCTTCGAAATAGCCGAAGTGATAGAGGAAATGCCGAACATTTCGAATGTTTATGTCGGTCAGGTGAAGAGCATTGCGAAGCATGAGAATTCTGACAAGCTCTTTGTTTGCGCAGTTGATATTGGCAGAGGGGAAAACATTCAGATAGTTACGAATGCCTCATATCTTTTCGAGGGCGCTATTGTGCCTGTTGCGCTTGACGGCGCGACGCTTGCAGGCGGCTTGGTTATCAAGAACACCGTGCTGCGCGGAGTTGAAAGCTATGGTATGTTCTGCGGAAAAAGCGAGCTTAACATAAAGGACCATGAGATTACGGGCGCAGACGACAGGATATTGATACTGAATGATGCGTCAATGATAGGCAAGACCATTCAAGAGGCATTGGGGCTTGACAGCGTAATATTCGATATTGAAATCACGCCTAACCGTCAAGACTGCCAAAGCATAATAGGCATTTGCAGAGAAGCGGCGGCGGCATTGGGAAAGAAATTCAAAGAGCCGGTTATTAAGCATATCGAGGGTTCCGGAAATGCTGCTGACTATGCTTCTGTAACCATTTTGAATCCCACGCTTTGCCCGCGTTATGTAGCAAGGGTAATAAAAGACATAAAAATCGAGCCTTCACCGCTTTGGATGCAAACTAAGCTGCGCAGCGTCGGGCTTCGTCCTATAAACAATATAGTTGATATAACTAACTATGTGCTGATAGAGTACGGGCATCCTATGCACGCATTCGACTTGGCGTGCGTCGACAGCGGCGCAATAATAGTGAGAAACGCGTATGAAAACGAGAAAATCACCACGCTTGACGGTGTAGAGCGCGAAACCACCCCCGAAATGCTGCTTATAGCCGATCCCAAGAAGCCCGTAGGCTTAGCAGGAATTATGGGCGGCGAAAATTCTGGGATTACCGAAAACACCAAAGCGGTGCTGTTCGAGTCGGCGGTATTCATAGCAGACAATATCAGAAGAACATCAAGGAAGTTGGGGCTTGTTTCGGATTCGGCTCAGCGATTTATGCGCGGAGTTGAGCCTGTGAACGCATATTTGGCGCTTGAAAGGGCGGTAGAGCTTGTGCATGAATTAGGCGCAGGCACAGTTGTAGGCGAAGTAATTGATGTGAACTACGCGGATATTTCGCAGCGTGTTATTGAGGTTGACACAAAGCGCGTAAACCGCATAATTGGCGAGGAGTTATCGCCCGAATACATGAAAGCGCTGCTTGAAACCATAAATATAGAGTCCACTGTAAAGGGCGACACGCTTGTTGTGAATGTTCCGCATTACAGGGTGGATATTGAAAGCGGCATTGAATCTGACCACGATATAGCCGAAGAAGTCGCAAGGCTGCATGGCTACGAAAAGCTTACTCCCCGGCTTATGAGCGGCAGAACATTCTCAGGCAAGCTTGAGCCGCATGTGCAGGCTGAGGACAATATTAAGAATCTGCTTGCGGGCTTTGGCGCGTATGAAATGTATAATTACAGCTTCATGTCGCCGGCAGATTTGGAGAAGCTTATGCTTCCCAAAGACTCAAGGAAACGCCAAGCTGTACGCATATTGAACCCATTAGGTGAGGACCAAAGCCTTATGCGCACAACATTGACTCCGGGTATGCTGAACACCTTGGCGCACAACATAAGGCATAAGACCAAGCATAACAGGTTCTTTGAGGTAGGCAACATTCATTTTGATAAAGAGGATCTGCCCGAGGAAGTAAAGATGTTAGGGCTTGCTTTCATGGGCGACGGAGAGAACTTCTTCACATTAAAGGGCGTAATAGAAGCGCTGTTTGAGTTCTTGGGAATTACGGGCTATCGCTTCAAGGCAGGCGGCTCTGACTATCTATGTCCCGGCAAAAAGGCAGAAATCTTCGTAAATGGCGATTATATCGGCGAGATGGGCGCTGTGCATCCTTTGGTTGAGAAGGAATACGAAATAAGCTCCGCATACATTGCCGAAATCGAATTTAATAAGCTATTGAAGCATAAGGCTGCTGTTAAGAAGTATAAGTCCTTGCCGAAATTCCCGTCTGTTGAGCGCGATATTGCAATTATTGTTGATGATTCTGCAAAATGCGATGATGTTTGTGATATAATGTACTCAACCGAGCTTGATTGCGTAATTGAGAATGTAACTCTGTTTGATGTGTATAAGGGTGCGGGAATCCCTGAGGGCAAAAAGAGCATGGCTTTCTCATATACGCTGCGCAGAGATGATAAGACGCTCAACGATAAAGAAATCACCGAAGCGACTAACAAGCTGTTAATGGCATTAGAATGCAAGTTAGGCGCTAAGCTAAGACAGTGATGAAGGGATGGTTCAGATGACACCGAAGTCATACATAACATTATGCGTGGTCGGAATACTATACATTATAATCGGCGCGACTGCAATTTTGAGTCCGCATGGGCATGATTTTACGCCGAGCGCAAATGCAAATTCGCCTAAGCATACTCCGTTTGTTTCTCCGCTGACCGGAATATCGGAAAAGCTCGTGCTGAAAAACGCAAGCGGAGTTGAGGTGAGCATTCCGCTTGAAGGTATGCCGGTATTCAAGGCGAAGAAGCAGACTATCACGCACAACAATACATCAATGATGTTTACAACCTGCGATTTTTCAAGCGTTGTTGCTTATACGAGCTTTAAGAACATTGGCGAAAAGGTTGTGTTTGAAGATTATTTCGGGAACAGGCGCACATTTTTGTTCAGCGAGCTGAAACAGCCGGGCAACGCGTATGTATGCTATGCCGACGCAGAGCTTAACCCGCTTGACAATGAGGAGTTCGGCTATTTCTGCATTTACATTTTTAAGGGCGAAAAAACAGAGCTTTTAACGCATATTAAGTATGTGATATTTGAGTAATTGTTATCAACGAATTCGAGGGCAGGACAAGCAATGTCTTGCCCTTTTTTATTAGTGATTATCAGTGTTGAGTGTGAAGTGTGGAGTTAAGCACGCTATCTCTAAAGCAAAGCATAGGCAACGCCAGCCAAAATGAGTCAATGCTTCAAGCGAAGCAATTAAGAGAACTCTATTCAAACTGTACATAGCATTGTAAGTATCATCATCTGATTGTATTGCTTTATTACCATTTAGCGTGATAATGCCGCTTATATCAGGTAGCATAATGCTTCAATAGATTTATTGGTATGCAGATTTGATAATTTGTGCGCTATTACTAACGATATGTACCACCCCGAATTTCATTGACTATAAATTATGCCTTCAAAATCCCTCTATTCATTCTTTGCTACTGCATAAGCTGCTTATTCGATAATCTATTCTAAACACCCAAAGCTGCTGCCACTCAAAAATAAAGGCTTTCGCCAAATGGCGAAAGCCTTTGAGTATATTCAGCTATTATGCTTCTGTTTCTTCCTTGCGGGTTGCGTAGTAATATACAACACCACATACGCCTAACAGTGCCACAGCTACTGCGAAGAAAGGCATTGACTCGGAACCTGTTACAGGTGGATCGGGATCCTCTGTTCCCGGAGGTTCAGATGTCGGAGGCTCTGAAACAGGAGGCTCGGTTGTTACCGGAGGCTCTGTTGTAGGCGGTGCAGTCGTTACAGGAGGCTCCGTCGTGGGAGGCGCAGTCGTTACGGGAGGCTCCGTTGTCGGCGGTGCAGTCGTTACGGGAGGCTCTGTTGTCGGCGGAGGTGTTGTGGGAGGTGCCGTTGTTACAGGAGGCTCCGTTGTCGGCGGAGGTGTTTCGCTGCCGCCAATTGTGTACTCTAAGCCATAAGTTACTGTATCCAATATAGTAATTGTATCGTCGTGTATCAACTCGTTACATATCAGATCAATATATGTCTTAGTGCCCTTTGCAACGCCATCTTTAATTGTCAACTCGATTGTACCTAATCTGCCGCCCTCATCGGGTATCTTTTCGCTGCCCGCAAATGCTGCAACTACTTCACCGGGGTTGGAGGTATTAAGTATTACCAAGAAACCGGGCAGTGCCTCGCCCTGCTTGTGCGACTTGAACTCGAATATATTGGGGTCAAATACCAATGTATACATACCGCTTGCCGCATCTGAGTTCTTGGATATTGTTATATCAACCGTAAGCACATTGTTGATTTCGCTTACGAACTCAACCTTCAATATTCTTGCATCTGCCGGAGGCTCAGTTGTAGGCGGTGCAGTGGTTACGGGAGGTTCGGTTGTAGGCGGTGCTGTGGTTACAGGAGGTTCGGTTGACGGCGGAGGTGTTACCGTACCGCCACCTACTACATAGGAAGCACCTATTGTTTCAACCTTCAAAATCGTGATTGTATCGTCGCCTATAAGCTCGTTGCATACCAAGTCGAATACAAGCAGTGTGCCGTCGATTGCCTTATCGGTCTTGTCGAACGAGTATGTCATCATCAAGCCGCCGGCGTCAGGAATCTTATCCGCACCTGCGAATGCGCTTACGACCTTACCGGGTACTGCGCCGTTTGTCTGAATCAAGAAGTCGGGCAGTGCAGGACCAGTTGTAACCTTGTCGTATGTCAGCATTTCAGCGTTATAGCTCAATGTAATCATACCGGAAGCGGCGTTCGAATTCTGGCTGATTGAGATGTCAACCAATATCTTCGAGCCGTCCTCACGGACTGACGTTGTCATAGTCGCATCGACTGTTCTCTGCTGCGTAACCTTCTTATAGAGGGTTATCTTGCTTGCGGATTGCGACGGATTGAATATGTCGAATGCCGCTATATCGGAATTCTCGATTGTGGGATAGTAAATCAAGTGTGTATCGCTCGTCTTGCTGCTGTTGTGTGACAGATACTTGCCGTCGAATGTCCACTTGACATCGTTTGATGAGGTTGTGCCAAGCCAGTATGAGCTGCCGTACTCAACCAAACCTAAGTAATTGCCTGTCAATACATTCTGTATAGAACCGTCTTCGTTCATCTTCCATTCCATACCTGCGAACTTAGAGCCGCCGGTTATGTAGGAATCGGTTACTTCAACGGTTACGCCTTGCAAGCGAATTCCATAGGGCTGTGCTGCTATGCCTGTGAGCGCATATACTGTGTCGGGCTGACCTACGAATTCGCCGTTCGTGGTGATTATAAAGGTCTCGCCATACTCTACATTATATACGGGAGCATAGTAGGTTTCGTCTGTATCCGGCGGGCTGGGTAAGGGTTCGTGTACAGCGCCCGAATCAAATACCTGATACTGAACCTCATTGCCTGCATAGTCGCCCAATACCAAGAATACGGAATCTCTGTCGCCCATATCGAATTCGATTGTGGTAACTGCGCCACGCTCGTTTTCTGCGATGCAATATGTCTGTATGGGCTCTTCTGTATTGTCAAGAGCGAATATGCCTGCGTATGCTGCATAGTGATTATCAGTAATCTTTACCGTAATCTTTGAGCCATTTGCCCATGAATCGACTACACGAGGTGCGGTATTATCGAGAGTTACGGGGAATTCCCAATATGCCATAGGTGCGCGGGAATCGTCCCACTTGTCGTAATATGCTTTACCGCCTGTTCTGATTAGAACGGTTTGACCCTCGTTAGTGCCTTCACCCGTCCAAGCCTTAATCTTTGTGCCTGTAACGCCTGTCGGGTTGATGTAGCCATTGCCTGATGTGTCGGCGTTCTTCTGGATAGTACCGTTTATGGTCTTATCCCAAAGCACTTCGCCTGTTTCTTTATCTATTACCATGTAGTAGAACTGCTTCAGGTTACGCATAATGCCTGTGTAAACAGTATCTACCTCGTCATATATGCTGTCTTCGTTAGCGGGAGAAATTGAACCGCGGTCGCTCAAGAACTCGAATTCCTCTGCGTCTTCAAAGTAGGGGTTCATACCGATATAGTAGTAAACGCCTGTTGCGAACTTAGAAGCCGCTGTGTTGGGATACAGCATAGAGCTGAGATCGTCTTCGGGCTTATCGTAGTAGAAGCCGGTGTCAACAACGGGAACCTCGCTCCAGCTGCCATAGTAGCCCAGGTAGCAGATGTTAAGGTCTGTGGGTGCTGCGCCTTCATCGTTGCCTTGACCGCGCAAATATACATAGCCTTCAACATATCCGCCATAGGGGAATACTTCTGCCATGAGGTCGTGGAACTCTTTATTTACTGTCATGACGACTTCGATTGTTTCAGTTGCACCAGGCTGTACTGTTACGAGGTTGTCAGCGTGGTTTGTGGTGTAAGTCATCATGTGGTTCAGGCTTATGTTATGCGGAGTTGTAACATAGGTTGCTCTATCGCCTTGGTCAACCCATTCATAGCCTGATGTGGTGAGCTCGGGCTCAATGAAGTATGTCAAAGGAGTATTGCCAAAGTTCTTTACATAGAACTTCAAGGTGTATACGCCTGTTCTGTTGGTGTCCTCGCCGATTTCAAGCTTGGGCCACGGATGATTGTCAACCGACAAAACTGCCTGAGTTGAAACCGCACCGAAAACATCAACCATACCTGCGCCCTGCTTGCGCACTGCGTATGACGCGCCGTCAATCGTGTTGACTGTCGGGTCTGCTGTGCTCATAAGCAATGAGTTGATGAAGTTTACCTTCTCCAACGGAGATAAATCCGGGAACTTCTCGTTTACATACTGACGAACTACCGCAATACATCCTGTAACATTGGGTGTTGCCATTGATGTACCGCTCATTTCGCCGTAAAGCTGACCGCCGCCTGTGAGCAACGGGTCAACAGATGACATTATAGCGCCACCGGGAGCCGCTATCTCGGGCTTAATTGTAAGGTTAGCCAAGGGACCCCATGACGAGAAGTCTGTGGGAGTTGCGGGATTGTCATTACCTGAGATTATAGGTGAACCGTCGGAAATAAAGATCTTGTTTTCACCTTTTTCTATGCAATCAATAATGTGCAGACCATTCTTCCTGTTTACGAATATAGCAGGAATCTTGAATTCTGTAATAACCATGCTTACCATTACGTTGCTGAACACGTTATCGTAAACGATACATGCAATAGCACCATGGTTGTATGCGTTCAACTGCTTATCAGAGAAGTTGATGCTGCCGCGTTGAACAAGCGCGATTTTACCGGCAA
>FZPS01000022.1_pt182 | contig 31455 bp, 30 predicted proteins | sample 1817821 | NCBI WGS metagenome assembly FZPS01 (sample SAMEA104158645, study PRJEB21678) | metagenome | place: Germany | collected 2015-04-21
TTATTTATGTCGCTTTCTGGTTGAATTTATCCATTTTGTTTTCGGTTGCCTTTCACCAGGCAGCTACATCGGCGCTTTCGGGTATTGCCATTTGGCTTTTCTTTAGCATCTTTTACAATATAATTGTCGATTTACTGGCTAAAGCCATAGCACCTAAAGGGATGTTGACGGAAGGGCAGATAGTGGAGTTTCAGAATTTTGTTTTGGGGCTGATGCGTTTCAATCCAAGTCAGCTGTTCAGCGAAGCTACCATAACATTACTTATGCCATCGGTGCGAAGTTTGGGAGCTTTGACCATGCAACAGCTGGAAGGCGCACTTCCTACACCTCTGCCCATCGGGCAAAGCTTGTTGATGGTGTGGCCGCAAGTTACCGGATTGATAGCCGGCTCTATTTTGTTGTTTGGCTTGGGGTATTACTTGTTTATGAGACGGGAAATTCGTCCGCGATAGTCTTAGAAAGCAGAGTAAGCCTTTCATTTTTCAAAAAATAATGAGATGAAAGGCTTTGTTTTTTTTGAACTGTATTTTAGGATTTAAAATAGCGGATCAAGTTAACAATAAGAGTAAGAATGATGCTTACCACAATCATCGAAGTAATTGGGATATAAATTCGGATATTTTCTTTTTCGATTCGAATGTCTCCCGGCAAATGGCCAAACCATTTGAAAGCTGACGGTACCAGATACAGAAAAACGCCAATAATAACTAGGATTATGCCTATAATAATAAGCCATCGTGCCATTTTCATTTTCTTATTATTTAAGTAATTGCTTTACAATCATACAAACTTACATAAAATCGGTTGGATATTGAACAACATCAGTAGGGAAGTGTGAGAAGTGAATTTAATTGGTTTACTTCGTATTATTATGGTAAAACATCGCGTATAGTGTTGCCGGATACAATAGTTGGGGTGCCCGTCCACTTCCGGAGTACAGTATCCTCGGAGTTTTTATTTTCAATATTCTTAATATTGTTTACAAAAAAGGATTATATTTATGATTTGAATCCAATTCTCACAAAAAAAGCAATAATATGAAGAAATTTTATTTATTCTCTCTTATTTTATCTGTGACCGCGATAGTGAATGCCCAATCCTCTACAGTTCTTCAAAATGTATATGGCAGGCAGGTTACCTCTTTGAATGGCTATTGGCAAATTATTGTAGATCCCTTCGATAACGGTTATTACGATTATCGTTTGAAAATCAACCCGAATGGTTTTTTCAAGAATGCGAAACCGCGCGATAAATCGGATTTGGTAGAGTACAGTTTCGATTCGAGTCATCAATTGGCTGTTCCCGGCGACTGGAATACTCAAGGCGATAAATTATTTTTTTATGAAGGGAGCATTTGGTATAAGAAGGATTTTGCGTATAACAAGAAATCGGGTAAACGGCTTTTCCTTTATTTCGGTGCCGTGAATTATTTGACAAATGTGTATCTCAACGGTGAACCTTTGGGAACCCATGAAGGTGGATTTACGCCTTTTCATTTCGATATAACCGATAAGGTGAAAGACGGGGATAATTTTGTGGTTTTGCGTGTCAACAACGTAAGGAAACCGGAAAATGTTCCTACCGTAAATTTCGATTGGTGGAATTATGGAGGGATTACGCGTGACGTGCTGCTGGTAGAAACGCCTGAAATTTTCGTGGACGATTATTTGTTGCAACTTCCGAAAGGGAAATACAACGAAATTGGCGGATATGTGAAGTTGAATAAGCCACAGGCGGGTGTTGCCGTGACGCTGCGTATCCCCGAATTAAACGTGAATCGTCCATTGCTTACAGACAAGGAAGGGAGGGCTTCTTTTAGTTGCAAGGTTAAACCTGAGTTGTGGACTCCCGAAAATCCAAAACGTTATATTGTGGAAATTCAAACCGAAGACGAAATTATAAAGGACAAAATCGGTTTTCGTCAAATTGAGACCCAAGGGAAAAATATTTTGTTGAACGGCAAAAAGACTTTTTTACGCGGAATTTCCATTCATGAAGAAGCTCCTTTTCGGCAAGGCAGAATTTATAGTGAAGAAGAATCAAAAATATTGCTTGGATGGGCAAAAGAACTGGGGTGTAATTTTGTCCGATTGGCGCATTATCCCCATAACGAACATATGGTACGTGCAGCAGAAGAGATGGGATTGATGGTATGGTCTGAAATTCCTGTTTATTGGACTATTCAGTGGGATAACCCCAATACCTATGCCAATGCATCGCGACAATTGAACGACATGATGGAGCGCGATAAAAATCGGTGTGCCATTATTGTCTGGTCGGTTGCCAATGAAACACCTCACAGTGATGCCCGCGATAAATTTTTGATTGGTCTTGCTCGGCAAGTGCGAGAAAAAGATCAGACTCGCTTACTGAGTATGGCAATGGAGGTTACCGGTACGAGAAATAATGTGAGCCGCGTGGAAGACAACATGAGTAATTATGTAGACATCATCAGTTTTAACAACTATTTGGGTTGGTATGGAGGTTCGCCTGAAGATTGTAAAACACGGCAATGGGAAATTCCATACGACAAACCTTTTTTTGTTAGCGAGTTTGGTGGTGGTGCCTTGCAAGGATTGCATGGGGATAACGATCAGCGATGGACAGAGGAATATCAGGCGGAACTTTATCGTAACACGCTTGAAATGTATAATCGTGTAGAAGGATTTGCGGGAACTTCGCCATGGATATTGATGGATTTTCGTTCGCCTCGGCGTCAATTGAATGGCATACAAGACTTTTTCAATCGCAAAGGCGTGATTTCCGAAAGAGGGATGAAGAAAAAAGCATTTTACGTATTACAGCAGTTTTATCGACAGAAAAAAGAGGAATTTGACGTTAAAGGTCATTAGTGGCATCGACAAAAGCATTAAAACCGGAATTTTCGTGTAAATTTGTATCAAATACAAACAAAATGGCACGAAAAAAGTTATCACAAACGCAAATAGCGTGTATTATCCTTCTTTGGGTTGCTTTGGTGGTCTATATTTTATCTATGGAAATTTCAGTCCAAACGCTTATAGCCGTAATTTTTTCAGGTGCATTTATATTTATTCCTATCTATAAAAATATAAAAAAATAGAATATTCTTTGTTGTCTCAGATCGCTAAATTCGTTTTCGTAAATTTTTTTTATTGCTGTATTTGCGTTATTTTTGCAAGCCGATATAATAAAAGGATGGTCCGGTAGCTCAGTTGGATAGAGCAACAGCCTTCTAAGCTGTGGGTCGTGGGTTCGAATCCCGCCCGGATCACTTTAGTAGTCAAACACTTGTATGTATTTTCCTGCAAGTGTTTTTTGTTTGGTCATACATAGGCCATACAATTCCACCCAAACACACATAAATATCAATATATAATGAAAAATCCACAAGTAAACAACATAATAATATTAGTGCTTTGTGTGTAAAACAAAAAAAGATGATTAATATTAGATGTCAAGTTTCACAAGGTTGTTTATGAAAACTTGGATTTTCAATAGGCTTTAAAAGTATAATTTTATTTTTAAATTCAGAAGGATTTTGTTTAAAAATTTCAGGTTTTAACATAAACCATTTTTCAACTGCTTGCAAAGGAGTTTTTACGTTTAGTTCTTTTCTCACTCCACCATGTCTTCTGTAAAGCATATAATAGACAAGAAAAGTCATCAGAGCATCATTCATTTTTTCCTTATTTGCGTAATTTTCTTTAAGAATGGTTTCTTTTTTAATGATTCCGTTGGTTCTTTCTACCATGCCGTTCGTTTTTGGGGTATTGGGCTCAAGTAAGCCTGTGTTCAATATGATTAGTTTTGCAGATTTCATCCAATTTAGAGGGTTTCTGACAGAGTTCACCCTTCTTGGATCTAATCAATCGATTCGTAAATTCCAGTCCGTTATCGGTCAAAACATGCGTAATTTCAAAAGGGAAAAATTCCAAGCATCGATTCATAAAATCTTCCGTATTTTCACTTGTCTTGGCCTCGTAAATCCGATAAAACAAACTTCGGGTAGCTCTGTCGATGGCAACAAAAAGATAAGATTTTTCACCTTCAAATGCAGGTAAATAGGTTACATCCATATGAAGATAGCCGGGCTCATATTCTTTAAATTTTTTGGCTTTTTCTCTTTGGGCTTGAGGAACCTGATTGACATGGTTCCTACAAAATGTTCTATAAATGGAACTCCTCGTAATTTGCGGATTATTGACGAAAAGCATCTCCCATACTTCATCTAAAGGCAACCATGTAGTTTTCCTGACGGAGACGACTAAGCTTTCTTCTAACTCATTTAAAGCGTATACGATCTTATGAGGACGTGAGCTCTTGTCTTGGCATGTTTCCCTGTTTTTCCACTTACTGATGGTGGCAGGGGAAGTATGAAAGGTTTGAGCTAATTGAAAATTTGTCAAAGAACTTTCTTTAATTTGCCTGCGAATGTGTACATTTGTTACGGCATTCGGATGGTAAACTTGTTGCATAATTTTTTGTTTTTAATTTTTCAAAATTAATCAAGTTTTCATTCGGATGCTCTTTTTTCTCATTGTTTCGTTTCGTTTCGCTACACTTCACTTCACAATGAGAAAAAAACATCAACAACGTGGTGAAACTTTACAATTAGAATCTCATAAAGAAATCCCATGTCTCTTCTGCAATCCAGTTCACATCAGATCCGGGATCTTTAACATTATCGGTATGTCCCCCTACAAATGAGCCAAACAATACAGGATACTCTTCGGGAAGTCCTTCAAACTCTGTTGTGACATGAGTAGATGTTGTAGCTATCGGTATTTCAGGCAACTCTTTTAACCCATTATTCTCGAGGTGAGTTAACACACAATACTTGCCACCAAGTTTATGCTCATCAGAGTGAACAAACTTACAAAGTCCGTCCTCCGTTCCTGTTGTGCTGTAGAAAGCAATAGGCTCCCTTCTGTTCTCCGGAAGATAGATGTTCCAGTTAGCCGGAGCATAACATGCCACGGCTCGCAGATCTTTCTGAAAAATTAGCGACAACGAGTATGTAACCATCGCACCATAACTAAAACCGAGACTGAATATGCGAGATGTATCGATACTCAATTTATCCTTGAACAGCTCAAGCATATCAGCAAAGAAGATGTGATCTTTATCGTCACGAACACGCCATGGAGTACGGTCTGTATAACCCTGAGGAGCAACAAAAATCACAGGCACCCCATCTCTTTCGGCATAATCTTTAAGACCATAAAAGTTCTGATCTACCATAGTTTGCATATTTCCCCCCATCATATGCATTGCAAAAATCAAACGGTAGGTTTTGTTCTTATCGTAGTCTTCAGGAATATCGATTATATATTCTCGTGTAAGTCCGGCACTTGTCATGGTATATGTCCCGCTTTTAAAATCACCCAACTCTTTGCCATAGCCGGCACTGGGGACGGGATCATTTTTCAACTTACGCGCTTCATCAACCGATTGGGCATTTATGGTACAAAAAGAAGCTAAAAGAATAAAGAGGACAAATGTTTTTCTCATTGTTTCTTGTTTTTATTGATATTTTCTCCGCCATTGTTCTCCGGGCGTCTATTTACAAAAGTAACCTGATTTTATCAAAAATCAACTTTTTTATAAGAAAGATGATACAGATAATGTACATTTGTCAAAAACCGAAAGAGATATAGTCATGACAGAATTCTGGGAAGAGAACTTCAGAGATAAACGTGAGATGTGGGGATGGGAACCGGTTGATTCTGCCCTGGCTACAGCAAAACTTTTCCTGGAAAAGGGTTTTAAGCAGATATTGATACCCGGGTTTGGTTATGGAAGAAGATGAACGGAAAAAGCTGATTAGCGATTGTTACAACCAACTTAAGCCCGGCGAATGCATGGTATTTATCACAATTTCGAAGAAAGATAAAAGATACGGCAAGGGCGTTGAAGTGGGGCATGACACATTTAAAACTAGACATGGTATCAGGTTGTTTTTCTACGACATAGCATCGGTAGAAGAAGATTTCAGGGATTATGGATTGGCAGAAGTTGATGAAATCAGAGAACCGATGTTTTAGACCGTGAAGATATGCCTACACAACATTTTCTTCAAATAATCTGTCATAAAAAGATCAAAGTGTAATAACAAAAGCTTTATTAGTAAATGAAACCTAAGAATTATCTTTTACTGCTTTTGACAATTGCTCTTTCAGTATCACTGATTTTCATCGGGAACCTGGCTGGGACAGTTGTTTTAAATAATTCACTTCCAGCAATAATAAACAAAAACATCATCTACCAATCAGTAACTCTATTATTGACGGTTTTATTTCTAATTGTACTTCGTTTTTCCCGAAAAGAGGTTTTTACCACGTATTTCAGGAAAGGTGAAATTTCTGCTCCCATTCTGCCTGAGAGGTGGATTGGCATTAAACCGAAAGAGACAGAAAACTGGAAACTCTATGGGCGGAACTTTGCTGTAATAATTACAGCTGTTACAACAGTCGTTGTGTTCTTTCAGGTAATAAACCTGGAAAATGTAGATTGGGGCAATTTGCCTAAATACCTTCATTTCATCCTATTGTTCTCACTAACAAACTCGTTTGTAGAAGAGATGATAACCCGTTTTGGTGTGGTTGTCAGTTTGAAAAACGCACTATCTGACAAAGCTATTCCGTTTATATCAGCAGTAATTTTTGGAATTCTCCATTACTGGGGAACACCCGGAGGATTTGCAGGGGTGATATTTGCCGGATTTCTTGGCTGGTTCCTTTCCAAGTCTATTATTGAAACAGGCGGTATCTACTTGGCTTGGCTAATACATTTTTTACAGGACGTTATAATCTTTTCAGCGATGATTTTGATTTTATAATCAAAATAGAAGCATAGCTCCAAAAAACTCTTAAACTACAGGTCTTGCGTAACCGTTACGGTATGGCCGCGCTAATAAGCTCTTGGCATTGCTGTTATCCGTAATGCTCTTTTGCTTGTGGTCCCACATTAGTTCGCTGCCGGTTTCGTAAGATATCATAGCGAGTTGAACGGCAGCGGTGGAGAGGAAGCCGTCTTCTACCGTGCAGCTGATTAATTCTTTGTTGCCTGTCTTCACGGCTTGAATAAATTCAGCCAAGTGTTTCTCTTGCATATCGGGTGTGCGGATATCCATCACCTGTTCTTGTTGATTTCGTCCTGCAGGTTTCCAGACTAGGCGCTGTTCCGAGGTAAACAGGGAGCCATTTTCACCATAAAAGAATATCCCGTTATTAAATCGCGGGTCAACCTCGCCTGCGCCCCACAAACGGTGTTGCCAGATTACCGGACAGTCGTTGTACTGTAACGATGCTATTAGCGAGTCGGGAGTCGTAATCTCTCCTTTTAGTACCTCAAGGCTTCCTTTGGCGCGTATTGTGTGAGGAGAGTCGAAATCCATGATAACACGGATGATATCTATGTGATGGATGCCCCAGTCGACAAGGTGACTGTTGCCGTATTCTTTTTCGAGTCGCCATGAACCGTGTCCTACAGAAGGACTATAAGGGAGTTTGGGTGCCGGTCCGCACCACATATCCCAGTCCAGCGAAGCAGGCGGGTCCTGCCGGGTTGTATCTGCTTTATCGGGGTTATAGTGAATTTGGGCATTAATTTGATGAATTTTACCTGTAGTACCGTCTTGGATGAGCTCCTTTGCTTTTTTGTAGGCATTGCTTTGTCGGCGCTGGAATCCTATTTGAACAATATTGCCTGCCTTTCGGGCGGCTTCAACCATTGCCTTGCCTTCCTCCAAGTCATACGCAAGTGGCTTCTCGCAGTATATATGCAATCCTTTCTTGCAGGCGTCTACAAACTGAAGGGCGTGCCAGTGAGTTGGCGTACCAATCAGCACAGCTTCAAGTCCCGGCATCTCCAAAAGATCCCTGTAATCCTTGAAGGCTCGAGAGGTGCTTTCCTGAAGTGCTTCCAACTCCTTCATTCCGTTCTGCAGATGTTCCGAGTCTACATCACTAACAGCGGCAATTTCCACTTTTGTGCAAATAGCGGAACTCTGATTCCGGATGCAACTGCTGCAGTTGCCAGCGTTGATCGTTTAATAAATGTCCTTCTGTTCATAACGAAAAAGGTTGTCGTGAGTGAGTATTACTTAGTGTTAATGTGATTAAAACCGAGAGAGCATGGTTTTTGTTCAAATCCTTAATTGGTATATTCACCCATAAAAAAGGATATCTCGCCAAATTTATTTCATAAATCCTTGTGCGCAAACATATATTTGTGTCAAAAAAAGGAGTAATGAAAATAATAATATCTTTTCTTTCGATTCAATTTTTAGCTCTCACGATGTTGTGGGGGCAAAAACTAATGACTGTTCAGGGGAGCCTTATAGATGAGCATGGTGAACCGTTGTTTGGAGGGAATATTGTGATACCGGGAACTTCAATCGGTACGTCAAGCGATATGAATGGTGAGTTTCAACTGGAAATACCTGCTGACACAGAGTTGCTGGTCTTCTCTTACATTGGTTATATACCTAGGGAGGCAGCGCCTGAGGAGAACATGACTATAGTACTTCAGCTGGATACGACTATGATGGATGAGCTGGTGGTTTCGGCGCAAAAGCCCACTCTGCTTATCACACCAGAGAAGACCACGGTTTACCCGGGTATGTCTCCTGCTACATCTTCAGGGAATGCTTATTCTGTGTTGAAGAGTCTGCCCGGAGTAATCCTCAATAACGACGGTACTCTTTACTTAAATGGGAAGTCGGGGGTTAAAATCCTGGTGGATGGTAAAGATTCCTACTTCAGTGGAGCCGATCTGGTAAACTATCTGATAGCGCTGCCGGCTGCTTCACTTAATAAAATTGATCTGATCCACAACCCATCTGCCAGGTATGAGGCAGCAGGGAATGCGGGTATAATAGATATAACGACTTCCAAAAACAGTTCTGCTGGCTACCATATCAATATTAACAGTAACTTCGAACAGGGGAGGTATAACCGAAGTAACAATAATATAGGTTTAGGATATAACAACGATAAGTGGAGTATTAACGGAATGTATGGATATTACAAAGGTGATGATTATGTGGATCTGAAAATAGCGCGGACGTTCCCCGAAGATGATAGTACACCGATAATCTTTTTTGATCAGGATTCCTATCGGAAGCAGGACAACAGGTCGCACTATTTTAACGGAGAAATAGATTTTTATGCCAACCGGCAAACTACTTTGGGATTGAGCTTAAGAGGCAATTTGGGAAGGAAAACTGAAAATGGGAGGTTGTCGTCTCTCTTTTACATACTTGTTTCTCCTGCTGATTCAACTATATCTTCTAATACCGATAACAGACAGAGCAGAAAGAATATCAATTCAACTCTCAATTTTAGGCACAGGTTGGATTCTATAGGGAAGGAGGTTTTGGTATCGGCAGACGGTATATACTATTCTATAAATGAAACTGAGGATCACAAGGATTTAATTTCAGAGAGTTCAGGAGATGCTGCCGATTACCGGTCTCAACAGCGAAAAAGAGGAACGATAAAAATGATTTCGGGAAGGGTGGATCTGGCTTACCCTTTTAACAGCAGATGGCGAATGGATGTTGGTGCAAGAAGTGATTATGTAGATATAGACAGTCGGTCGGATTATAAAAAAATGGATGGGGGAGAATGGATTGATGATACTAATAGGGGTGCAACTTTCTTTTACAAGGAGAATATCAATGCAATATATATGAGCGGGCAGCTTACAGAAGAAGTATTATCTGCAGAAATTGGTATGCGGTTGGAAAACACTAATATAAATTCGGATGCTATTGATCGGTCATATACGCACCTTTTTCCTTATTTGCGGTTCAGTTTGCATTTGTGGGAACGAACTACATTTACGTTTAACTATAATAGGCGGATAGATCGTCCTAATTATCGTGATTTAAATCCTTTTATTTATGTTTTCGACAGTTACACTTATGAGCAGGGCAACATCAATCTCAAGCCTCAGTTTACAGATCGTTTCAGCCTATCTTATACAATTGGCAGGGCATACAAATTCGGTTTGTTTTACAATAATACAGGACAGGCAATCATAAAGTCGTATAATTTACAACCGGATACAAAACGTGTTATTGTAATGCCAACTAACTTCTCATCTTTCCGCTCGCTGGGAATGGAGGTTGATGCAGCGGGGGTTTCGGTAGCGGATTGGCTGCATTTTAATTTTCATGCCGAGGTGTCTGATAACAGGTATAAATGGTTAGAGAATGGAGTTCCTATGGAAAATAGTGGTGTAACCTTCCAGGTAGGAACACAGAGCAGATTACGTTTACCGTGGGGATGGTCGGCAGAGGTGATCGGTTTTTACAACAGTCGCATGCCATTCGGACAGATTGAAGTGAAGGCGGTTTACCAAATCTCTGCAGGTGTTCAGAAAAGCTTTTTTAATGGAAGGGCAACACTGAATATATTTTCTAACGACTTGTTTCATACTAACCGAATAAGGGCAAGGGGAGTGATAAGTGGTGGGTATGCTACTACAGATGAGTATAGCGATAATGTTATTTTTGGCATCTCATTATCCTTTAGGCTTAAAAAAGGATCGGATATGAAAAAGAACAATAATAAAAAAGAGATTGATACAAAACGCATATCTTTGTAGAGGATAAATGGGCAATGGTATGAAAAAAAGGAGTTTATGGTTCTGGATCACACCTGTCATTTTCGGGCTGCTGGTTATGTCCACCATCCGTCTTGTGAGCGATGTGCCTAAGGAGTATAAGTTCTGGGAGCGACCACTTCTTCTGAATCTGATAGATTTCCTGTCGGTAATTATCATATTCTATCTCATTCAGTTCTTTCTGCTTTATTTTATTAATCGTCAGAAAGCTAAGAGGGTACAACTCACGTTGAAGAAACTTATTTGGGAGTATCTGATTGTAACTCTCTCAGGAATAGTGATAACAGTACCCAGTATTTATTTTATACATTTTATGTCTGGTGAGCCGGTGGGTATAGATGATCTGGTGATTGCACAAACAGCAGCCACCCTCTTTTTGGTTATTTACTACTCTATATTAAGGGGGAGTGATCTGCTACAGGCATATGTAAACCAGAAGATGCTGACACAACAGATAAAAAACAGTCAGATGGAGACGGAGCTCAATTTTTTGAAGGTGCAGTTTCATCCTCACTTTCTGTTTAATGCGCTTAATGCTATCTATTTCCAAATCGACGAGAATAATGAGGCGCCTAGAAAATCAATTGAACAACTATCGGAACTGTTGCGTTATCAGCTTTACGACATAAACCAAACTGTGAGGGTAGATCAGGAACTGAACTTTATCCGCAATTATATTGAGTTCCAAAAGGTGAGGATGTCTGAAAGGTTTCAACTTTCTGTTCATTTTGACCCTATGTTGACTAATCAGCAGATACATCCGCTGTTGCTGTTTCCACTTGTGGAGAATGCATATAAGTATGTAGGGGGCGAAAATTGGCTAAAGATTGAAGCCCTCTTGAAGGAGGGATCTATCAGTTTCATGGTGGAAAATGCTATTCCAAAGACTCCACAGTTAACGGAAAAGAGGGATTTCGGTATAGGATTAGAGAATTTACAACGAAGGCTTGATCTGCTATATCCTGGTAAGTATTCTTTTAAAACCGATAAAGGGAAGGGTTCATTTATTGCAAATTTAAGTATCGAATGGTGAGATTGCGATGTGTTATAACCGACGACGAACCGATGGCTCGTAAGGGTTTGCAGGGTTATCTTGAAAAAGTTGATTTTCTGGAGCTTGTTGCAGTTTGCGAAGATGCTATTCAGCTGGGTAACGTGTTGAAGGAGCAGCAGGTAGACTTAATCTTCCTGGATATTGAAATGCCTTATTTGTCCGGGATTGAATTGCTGTCTGGACTGACCAATCCGCCCAGGGTGATTATAGTTAGTGCATACGAGAAATATGCGCTTAAAGGGTTTGAACTGGAAGTGGATGATTACCTTCTTAAGCCTGTTTCATTTGAGCGCTTCCTTAAGGCTGTAAACCGAGTGTATGACTGGTTTGTGAGGGAAAAGGCGGGTGAAATACAGTCGGAATCGATCTTCGTAAAGACTACACAGAAATATGAGAAAGTAGATTTTGCAGATATTCTCTTTGTGGAGGCATTGGATAATTATGTCGCAATACAGACGGCTGGAAAAAAATACATTACTCATGGAACCTTAAGCACATTTATTAAGAGATTACCACAAAACATATTTGTTCGGATTCACAGATCATTCGTTATAAACATCAATAAGGTAACATCGCTTGAAGGGAATCTTGTGGGGATTGGCAGTTATAAGTTGCCAATTTCAAAAGGTTACAGAAAAGAGGTAAAAGAGATCCTGTTGAAGTAGCTTAAGATAAAAAACACAGGCAGGGGGTACCTGCCTGTGAAATGGATTATTATCTGTTAATAATAAACTCCATTAACTCTCTATCGTGGTTATTTAAGATTTTGCACTCATTATCGAAATACATGGTCGCTCCGTTCTCCGGAGTATAAATTTCCCACTCAGGCAGTACTCCCTCTACATTAGGATTACCGCTCTTTATAAAGTTAATCCATGCAGAACTCATTTTTTCAGATACCTTCCAAGCCTCTTCAGAATTGCCTGTCCAGTCGGGTCTCAGATCTACATTATTAAAAGCTAAAGGGATGTCCAGGCCATGGAACGATCCTTTGGATGCATTCTCAACAGGGCTTTTCCATGCTAAGAGATAGATATACAGCGGAGCATCTGTTTCTGTGACTCTGGCATCGGATGTGCGTATGGTGTATGGTCTGAATACAGTATCAATAGAAAGCAGGTCCTGAGGTGTGTAGTCCGGGTAAGCTTTGGCATAAAGCTCAATATACCGGTCTGTTTTATCGCCATATATTTTTTCCAGACGCTCTCTAGCCTGCTCCAAACTAAGATCTTTTTCGCCATAGGCTACAGGCATCATCTCATTTAGCGTGGTACCCATCATTACCGGTATATCAGAAGATATCTCGGCAAAACCCGGACTGAAAGGCTGTTGCAGCAGTACCTCTCCATCCACCGAAGGTGTAAATCCATACATTGTGGGTGTGCCTGGAGTACGTTGACCGGCCAATTCAGCAATAGCCTCATTTCCTGCTTTTACAAGATCAATGTAGGGTATTGTATCAAGTTTTTCCACCTCATGGGGCGAAATTCCCAGTTTATCAAGTACCCCTTGTGCTAACTCTTGTGATTTCTCTTTTGTCATTGTATTTAGCAGTGTTCCACTCATGATGATTGCTTTGTGGAATAGGTTTTCTGCAGGGGGCATACACATGAGTGTTCCAACTTTTCCGCCACCTCCCGATTCTCCTACAATGGTTACATCATTGGGGTTACCGCCAAAGCTTTCAATATTCTCCTGTATCCATTCAAGAGCTTTTACAATATCAAGCATTCCTACGTTTGCAGAGTATGCATACTCATCGCCGTAGGCAGACAGATCAAGAAAACCAAGAATGTTTAATCTGTGATTTACAGAAACCATTACGATATCGCCCTTCTCTGCCATAGCTTTGCCGTAGGTCATAGGGTCGTTGCTGCTTCCAACATGAAAACCGCCGCCATGCAGCCAAAGCATTACAGGGCGTTGTTTCCCGTCGTTTATTCCCTGTGTCCATACGTTTACGGTAAACAGCTCTTTCTCATTTTGAGTAGAATCGGGAATCCAGGCAACTATCTGTCTGGCAACGGGACTAAACTCAGTGCATTCAAGAACTCCTTCCCAGCTGTCGGGGTCTTGAGGAGGCATGAACCGCTCAGCTTTTGCATAAGGTATACCTTTGAAGATAAATATACTATCTTCGATCTCTCCGGACAGTGTGCCAGCAGTTGTTTCAACTATAGCCTCCTGGCTCTCTTTAGCGCCGGAGCACCCGTATAAGGAGATGCCGACAACTAATAAACTAATAAAAGTAAAATAGATTTTATTTTTCATATGACTTTAAAAAATATAGTGAATTTTTTATGGTAACGTCTTCATCTGTAATTTATCAAGGTCAAAGATAAAACAAATTATAATAATAGAAAACTATTTACAACTTAAATAGTTGTATCCGATTTCTTTAATAGTATCTTACATCATTAAGGTACCTCAAATAGACTGTATGAATATTTTACGCATCAGTAAAAACTAAAAAAATATTTTTTAATTTTGAGTTGAATAAAAACCATGAGTAAGCAAGTAAAAAAGTTTGGAACTTCTGCCGTATTCTTTACTGCTATTGCAACATTATTCGGAGCGATACTTTTTTTGCGTTTTGGTTATGCAGTAGGCACAGTTGGCCTTTGGGGTGTTTTTGCACTTATTATTTTAGGCAATATGGTAACTATCCCAACAGCCATGGCTATTTCTGAACTTGCTACCAACAAGCGGGTTGAAGGAGGAGGGGAATACTTTATAATTTCTCGTTCATTTGGCCTAAATATTGGAGCTACCCTTGGCATAATGCTCTATTTGTCTCAAACCATAAGTGTAGCCTTTTATGTTATTGCATTTACAGAGGCTTTTGATTTCTTTTTCGAATTTATGAATAATCAATTTGGAATTGACCTGCCTCGCCAGGTTATCAGTATCCCGGTGATGTTGGTTCTGTCGACATTGGTTATTGTTAAGGGAGCCAATATGGGAATGAAGGCATTGTATCTGGTAGTCGGTTTGCTTATACTCTCGTTAATTCTTTTTTTCCTTGGTAAGCCTGTAGAAGGGAATGTAGCCACCTATTTTGAGTCCAATGCAAAATTGGTGAATACCGGTCAGCTCTTTGTTGTTTTCTCAATTATTTTTCCTGCATTTACCGGAATGACAGCGGGTGTAGGTTTGTCCGGAGACTTGAAAAATCCAGGTAAATCTATTCCCATTGGCACTATAGCAGCTACATTAACCAGTTTCATTATTTATTTTTTTATCGCTTATAAATTAGCTGTTTCAGCCTCATCAACACAACTATTGGGGAATCAGCTGATAATGGCTGAAATAGCATTATTTGGCAGCATCATAGTTCCATTAGGATTGGCTGCTTCCACTTTTTCGTCTGCATTGGGATCTATAATGGAGGGACCTCGTACACTTCAAGCCATCGCTCTGGACAATTCTATACCAATAAAGTCTGCCAATAAATGGATAAGTAAAACACGAGAAAAAGATAATGAACCTGTTAACGCATCCATTATTACCTGTTTAATTGCTTTGATTTTCGTCTCTATAGGAGGTGTAGATGTTGTTTTACAGATAATTACCATGTTTTTCCTGGTGACATACGGATCGTTGTGTCTGATTTCTTTTCTTAATCATTTTGGATCGTCACCCTCTTACAGGCCATCTTTTAAATCGAAGTGGTATATCTCATTGCTTGGCTTTGTTGCTGCAGTTTGGGTGATGTTTCAGATAAGTGTAATATACACGTTGATAGCATTCACGACAATAACATTGATTTATCTCTATATGGATTATTACCATAAGGGGAGAAAAGGGTTTGCTTCTTTGTTTGCCAACGCCCTTTTTAAAGTAAATAGGGATAGACGGCTATTTTTTCAGAAAAACCTCTGTACAAGCCGAGGAGGAATTGGAAAGGTTGGTTGCCAGCCTCGACTCTTCCAGTCATGTATATATAGATACAATAATTTCTCCTTCAACTACCTCTGCAATAGCTCAATCAATTCAGATACCGGGTATTGCGGGCATGGAAAATAATATGGTCATTTTTGAATTTGAAAAAAACGACCATAAAGATCTACACGATATAATTGATAATTTCCGAATGGTTAATGCCGGAGGATTTGATGTATGTATTCTTGCATCCAGCAACAAACCGATAGTTTATAAAAATGGTGTGCATATTTGGGTAAGGAGCTTTGATACAAAAAATGCAAATTTAATGATTCTGCTCGGATTCATTATCCTGGGACATCCGAGTTGGAAAAAAGCTAATATAAATCTATTTAATATCTGCAGTGAAGATGATGTAGAAAAGGTGAGAAAACAGATGCTTGAACTGGTTGAAACAGGACGATTACCAATCACTTCCAAGAATGTTGAAGTAATTATTAAAGATCAGAATAAATCAGTCAAAGAAATTATATGCATAAAATCTCGTGATGCAGGACTCACTATGATTGGATTTAATGAAAACAGTTTTACTAATAATAACACAGAGTTATTCAACGGATATGATGATATCGGTGATATTCTCTTTGTCCACTCTAATGGGGTAAAAGAGATTGAATAGTGAGTCCACTCCGAAAAGTCTCTGACTTTTTATTTTCGATTCAGTGACGCCCGGAAGAGACGGTTTAAATTTTTCAAAAATGCACTAAAATCAGCGTCCTACCTGCTTGCATATTAATCTATATTTCAGTATATTAGCGGTATATTTAAAACCGGATAAATGTTTAAAGAATCCGATAAGAATCCACAAATGGACATGTTTTCATCCCCTGCCGGGATGTTACGGGGGGCTTCGTTGAAGAATTATCTGAAAAATGCCTCCCGGCATAATATGTTCCGCGAACATGTTATAACGCGTGTAAATGAAGATATTTTCAGTGTCCTTTATTCTTCAGAAAACGGTTGTCCCAACGCTTCCATAGGCGTTCTCGTGGGAATGATGATCCTGAAAGAGGGCCGGGGCCGGAGCGATGAACAGCTCTTCGCGGAATGCAACTACAACCTGCTGGTGCGCAGTGCCCTGGGGCTTATGAGCCTTACCGACACCGCTCCGGTCCCTTCCACTTACTACCTGTTTCGCAAGAAAGTAATGGATTATAACAGGGAAAATGACACGGACCTGTTCAAGGAGTGCATGCAGCAAATAGCTAAAAGCCGGATACTTGATTTCAAAGTCAGCGGCAAACAGATACGCATGGACAGCAAGCTTATAGGAAGCAACATCACCCGGTATACCCGCTACGAGCTTATTCATGAAACACTTGCCCTGTTCATAGAGGAGCGTTCAGATCATATTTACAAGCGCAGCCTATCACGAGAGGAGTTCGACCTTATCGACCACATCATGGACGAGGAGGGGAGCAAGTTCATCTATCGCAGTAACAAGAAGGAGGTAGATACCCGTTTCGTTGCTTTAGGTAGGCTGATGTATCGTTTCATCAAGCTGTTTAAAAGACATGACCATGGAACTTATCAAACCCTGAAGAGTGTCTTTGATGAGCAGTTTACTGTAACTACAGAAAAGACTGTGCTGCCTAAAGATAATGACGATATAAGTGCCAAATCCATACAATCACCCCACGATACCGACTCTCACTACCGCAACAAGGGTGGAAAGCAGGTAAAGGGTTATTCGGCGAACATTACTGAAACATGCGATGATGAACCAAAGGATCGTGAAGGACAGCCCGATGATAACGACAGGCAGCCATTGAACCTTGTTACCGATGTAAACCTGGATGTTGTCTCTACCCCGGACTGCGATTTTCTTGAACCCTCCATCGAGGAAACACGAAAGCTCCTTGATGAGAAGATTGAAAAAGTATATGCTGACAGGGCTTATAACAGTACCGGCACTCAAGATTATGCCAATGAAAATGACATTGATTTAATCCTTACAGGGATACAGGGGCAGCCTCCCGGGTATGAACTCACGCCCAGTGAAGAGAATCCCGATGAGCTGATAGTCCTGGATACTAAAACACAAATAATTATTACAGCATGTTTGGCAGCAGCAACAAAGATAGACTCACAGACAGGAAAACCTGTAAAGAAATGGCGCATCAAAACAGATGATAGCAAATACCGTTACTTCACGATAGAGGATGTCCGCACATCCATGCTAAGACAAAAGCTGCGAGATGTCCCCATCAGGGAGAAGTGGAAGCGGAACAATGTAGAAGCCACAATTTTTCAATTCGGATATAACCTCACGAACGGCAAGACACGCTACCGCGGGCTTGCTGCCAACCGCTTATGGGCTTACTCCCGGGCTACTTGGATAAACTTCAGGAGAATGCTGAAACTCGAGATGCAAGCAAGTAAAAGATCGCTTTCGAGTCAAAAAGGACTCTGTTTCTTCATTAAAAAATGGATATGTTTTGAAAATAATGTAAACTCTCTAATGAATAATTTTTTAAACAACTCTTTTCTGAAATATTTCAAATTTTCGCATTTTTGAAAAATGGGGTTATCAGAGGAGACTCAAAATTATGACTCAAAGGTGGAATTAATTTAATAAAAAACGATGTATTGTTGTTGCCGTTTTTGCTGCACCATTGTTACCATTTTTGTTGTATTTCTAATTTCTTGTTACACGGGCACTTCTATCAAATAAAAAGGTTTGTTTTTGGTAATAACTCCGATAACTTTTTCATGGATTACAGACGCAAAAATCGGGTGTCGAAAGTGTAACATTTGCATCCTCTAGATGTAAATACTTTTTTAAGGCATTCTAAGGCATTATTTTCTTTTTGGATAATCCGGAGCATGTCCACCCACTTTCCGGTCAAAATCCGGTGATTTAAGAAGATAGCAAATTCTTCGAAAATCAACCATTTTGTCATATATCCAAGAAAATAGCTTATATATTGTAAAAATAAGAGAGCAAAAAAGAGGGAATAAAAGGCTCTGCGCCCACTTTTCCGGAGCATATGCACCCAGCATTGCAAGGTAGTGGAAAAATTCATACGATTCCGGAGCATATGCACCCATTTCCCGAGTTTAACATGCTCATAAAAAGCATACTACGTTTTGCCTCTTTCCATTATCAGCCACATCCGAATTTTGGCGCATACCCACCCACTGGCTGAACTATCAATTTGGCAAAGTTATCTTTTTTTTCTTAAACTATCTCCTTTTAATTCGATTCTATGTGAAGGAATCATTCTATCTATGAACGCATCCGCGATCGTTTCATCCGAGAACAGGTCGAACCAGCTAGCCGGAGGTAGCTGACTGGCTATGATGGTTGCTTTCCTGGTATGTCTGTCCTCGATTATTTCCATAAAATCCAGCTGCTGCTGATTGTCCATTGTACCGATACCAAAATCATCGAGTATCAATAAATCTGTCTTGGCCAGCTTTTCAAAGAATCGTATGGTGTCGCCTTCTACTCTTGCGATTTTAATTTTTGCCATCAGCTTTTGCATACTGAAGTAGTGGACGCTAAATCCCTGTTTGCATGCCTGATAACCCAATGCGGAGGCTATAAAGCTTTTCCCACATCCGGTGGCTGCGGTAATCAAAATTGATTCTCCCCTGCGAATGTAATTTCCCGTTGCCAGCGAAAGGATTTGTGATTTGTCTATTCCCCTGGATGCATCGAAACTCAATTCCTCGAGGGTAGCCTGATATCGAAACGAAGCGTTTTTTACCAAACGCGTATACCGGTTTGCCTCCCGCTGATCCCGCTCTCCCTGTATGAGCAGTCTCAGTCCGTCCGCCAAAGAGAGTTCATGGATTTTCCTGCTCTCCTCCAATGTTTTCAATGTAGCAGCCATGCCCGACAGGCGCAGGGCTACAAGTTCTGATTTAATCTGTTCCATTGTTTTGATAATTGTTTGATGAATTTATTGTGGGATTATTCCCCCGCATAATATTTTTTACCTCTAATATTGATGTGCTGTATGTTTTTATTTTTCCCGTCTTGACGTTTTTCTTCTTCCACATCATGCAGATACGCTTTGTTATCGATCACTCTTTTGATGGATTGATAGCTCAGGATATCGTTGTCCAATGCATAGCGGCATACCTGCTCAAAAATTACCGGATCTGTTTTTCGTTGAAGACTCAACAGCCCATCACATCTTTTATACTGTACCTCGGGCACCTCCGCTCTTTGAAAAATAACGGCAATCAGTTCTGCCAACAGCTCGGAGTGTTTGCCGGCTTGCCTGATATAGAACGCCGGGCTGCGATCCTGATAGAAGTTATGGCCGGAACCCATATGCTCTTTGACGGTAGTATATCCGAATCCAATAACGCGTTGGTGTGTGGCCATACATGCTCCCCGGACATAAATGCGAACCAAACTTCGGGTATAGATGACATCCGCCTTTTCCCCAATATACTGATAGGGAACTGAGTAGTAACGTTTGTCACGGGCAAGATAGATGCAGTTGTTTTGAGCTACCCTGAGCTTCGCATAATATTTTATCTCAAAATCTTTTTCCGGAAGTTCTTTCAGCAAAGGCTTTTCTTCCGCCGGAAACTTCTCTTCCCTGCAATATCCTTTTTGCTGCTGACGGGTTTGATTGTGTTCACGCGTTTTATCGGCTAAAGCCCGGTTTATCTCTTCAAGAGAAAAGAAGGTATGATGGCGAAGTTTGGCATAGACGCGCCTGTAGATGATTTTTACCTCATTTTCAACAGAGGCCTTGTCCTGAGGTTTTTTCACCCGCGCGGGCAAAACTACGAATCCGTAATGGTTGGCAAAATCATCCATCACCCTGTTCAGTGTGGGTTCATACCGGTCTGCCTTAATCACCGAAGCCTTCAGATTGTCTGTAACCACTATCTTGGGAGAACCTCCCGGATGTTTTAAGCAACAGGAAAGAGCGTAAAGAAAATCATCGGTGCTTTGCGAGGGAACGGCCATTACAAAAGCATAGTCGGAGTAGGGCAGGCAGGCTACAAACACCTAGGTCTGTATTACTTCTCCACTCTCCGGGTCGATATAGGGAAAGGTATCCCCGGCAAAATCCACAAAAAGCTTTTCGCCCGGGTTGTGCTGCAATATGCTTCCCGGTTTGCGTGCATGGAGGATCTGCCCTAAATGAAAACAGAACCGGGAGTAGCCGTAACCATCCGGATGGCTTTTCCTGTATTTCTCCCAGAGAAGATAACGCGTGACACGCGGGTTTTTGAGTTCTTTCTCCCAATAAGGAATCATACCCTTAAACTCTTCGAAACGATCCTGCTTGTAAGCGGGATTGCCGGCAAAGAGCTTACTCTCCAAAACCGGTTCATCCAGAGCCAGCAGCTCTTCTATGCTGTATTCATGCTCTTTGATCTTACGCACATAGGTATTGACCGTTTGTGTATTTCGGTCTGATAGTGCCACTCTTTTCGGTCAAACCGTGCCACTATAATTCATAGCTTTTCTACCTTTTTGAAAGATCATTGGCAAAGTTAATAATTTTATTTAGTTGTACTTATTTTTCCTTTTCTAAGTGACTCACCTTTAAGTATTATTCTGTGTGATGAGTTTACTATCCTGTCTAAAACTGCATCTGCTATTGTTTGTTCTCCAATCAGATCATACCAGGCTGATACCGGTATCTGTGAGGATAATATAGTTGATGCCTGATTATGCCTCTCATCAATAATATCCAACAGTATCTCTCCGGCTTGATTGTCAAAGGCATGTAGGCCAAAGTCATCCAAGATAAGTATATCTGTTTTTATTGGTTTTGAGAGTTCTTTCAAGTAAGTGCCATCTATTTTACTGAGTTTGAGTCTGCCTATAAGCTTGGCAGTGTTTGCATATAATACTTTGTATTCCATTAAACAGGCCTGATATCCCAAAGCCTGAGCAAGATAGCTTTTTCCCGTGCCGGATGCTCCTGTTATTATGATGTTTTCTTTTCGTTTAATAAAGTCCAAAGTGGCTAAACGTGTAAACATATTTTTATCCAGATTACGTTGCTGATTGTATTCAACATCTGCTATACTGGCCTGTTCTCTAAATCCGGCCTGTTTGATAAGACGCTCTATTTTTTTATTCAGACGGTCTTCCCACTGATGATCTGTTAGCAATGCCGGGTATTCATCAGCTGTCACATTCTCTATCCTGTTGTCCTTGATATGCTGATAATGCAATGAAGCCATAGCTCCGAGTCTCATTTGTTTTAATCTTTCGACTGTTTGATTGTTGTTCATTATTATAGGTTTATAATTAACTAATTTGTTTAACTGTAGGATGATGCTCCTCTTATATTATGATGCAGCGGTATATGCGAATGTGCACTGTCGGATTCATTATATAAGATTGTTGCTTTATCCATGTTATTCTTCAGGATATTTTTGATTCGGGTATATGATGGTATACCTGCATTTAAAGCCATTCTACAGGCTCTGTTTAATCTGTCCGAGCCGTAAGCTTTATGGAGTTGCAAAAGACCGATTACACGCTTGTAGCCTATCTCAGGATAATCTACAGATGTAAGTATATGTTCTACACAACTGACAACATGTTCACCATGTGCTGCTGCTTTATTTTTAAAGTAATCCGGATTCCGGCCCAGGTATGCTTGATGCGTACTGCTCAGGTGATCTGAGTTAGTGTTATAGCTGCCTGTAGCGTGATTCCTTTGATGTATGGCAATGCGCTGATGATTGTAATACACCTCTATATGCTTCTGCGTATAATGTATTTGTGTTTGTTTGCCTATATAACGGTATGGTACACTATAGTAACTCTTGTCGGGTGAAAAATAGACATAGCCCATTTTCTGAACCTTTGCCCTTCGGTAGTCTTTTATCTCGTACTGCTCAGCGGGTAATGGCTTCAGATAGCCTCGCTCTATTGTTTGAAACAGCTCCGGTCTGCCGGCTTCTTTACGCTTAAAGAGCAGTTTGTTGTATTCTGTAAGCAATCGCCGGATCTCTCTGTTGAGCTCTTCAATCGAGAAGAATGTCATCTCACGAAGCGGATAATAGATTCTTTGATAGGTAAGGTGTACAGCATTTTCCACCAAAGCTTTATCCTGCGGAGCATACACTCTTGTGGGGTTAATGACACAACCGTAATGACCGGCAAAGTCCTTGAAGCTGCGGTTAATAACCGGTTCATGTTTGCTGGCTCTTGTAACGGCTGACTTTAGGTTGTCTGACACGATTGCCTTAGGAACACCACCATAAAAATGTAATGCGTTTTTACAGCAACTTATAAAGTCGTTGCGGTTCTGAGTGGCCGAGGCTTCAACATAAGTATATTGGCTGCAGGGCAGTATCGATACGAAGACTTCAACCGGTCTCACTTCACCCGTATCTTTATCTACTATCTCTAGCTTCTTGCCGGCAAAGTCAACAAACATCTCATGACCTGCAATGTGCTCAAGCTTCAAAGAGCCCTTTGCCTTGCTGTATTTACGATGAAAATGCTCCGGGAACTGAGTGTAGCTGTAGGGGTTGCTGACATTGTTTACATAGTCATTGTAATGATACTGAAACGTAAAACCGGGATGACTGCGGGCTGCATTGATACGCTCAAGATAACGCATTAAATCATCATGACGGGAAGTGTCGATTGTGGTTTTACCGGTGAAAAGTTCGTTTAAACGATTCTCATCAAAGTTCAAAAGCTCACCAATGTTGTAGCCACTTGAGTTAAACTGCTGCACATAGTTATTTACTGTGTTGCGAGATATACCAAGTGTGGAACCAATCTTGCGGTTACTAAAACCGTCTTTAATTAAAACTAAAATTTGTTTTATATCCATCGGATCAAGTTTATTTGCCATACCGTATCCTTTTTTTAGGGACAAGATAACTTGATCTTTTCAAAGTGGCACAAATCGAACCGTGAAAAGTGGCACGGTTTGAACCGAAAAAGGTGGCACACATGGACCGAAATCACTGGCACAAATCAAACCGTTATATCCAAAACGACATGATTAAAATTCCGCATAGATTTTTAGACCACCAAATCGACCCTGAAACAGAAACATTGATAATTGGAACATTCAATCCTGAAACAGCAAATAATGAGGCTGAATTCTTCTATGGTAGAAGTAGAAACTATTTATGGAGATTATTGCCGCTCGCTTTTGGAGAAAAAAATCTGAAGGAACATACCAAACAAGAAAAATTGGAATTCATAAAAAAACATCATATCGATTTCATTGACCTCATAGAAGAAATTGAAGTTGAAAATGGCAATGAAAATAATTATAGTGATATTTATATCGATGGTAAGGTTACCCGATGGAAAAATATTATTGATGTAATCAATAGCCTGCCGAACTTGAAAAAGGTTTGCTTCACAAGGAAAACTTTTTCAAGCATACCTAACATAAAATTGCATATCGAAAATATTCGTCAACATTGCGAAAAGAAAGAAATTCTATTTAAAACATTAATATCTCCGGCTCGGTTTTACAGAGATAATAAACAAACCGAATGGACAAACTTTCTTTTAAATGATTCCAAGTAAACAGACCAATACCGTTTATCTGTCAGAATTACTTCATTTTGACAAACGATTTAAAGAAACTTGCGATTCCTTAATTAAGCTGCTTAATAAGCATGGAATCGAACATAAGTTTTTAAAAGCCACTCACCGCAATTCTCCAAAATCAATCTTGAGGGAGGAAATGTTGTAAATTGGTCAGACAAAGCAATAATAACCGACCGAATTTTTGACGAAAACCCCAAATACACCAGCAAAGCCCAATTGATTTCGGAACTTGAAGAGTTGCTCGAAGTAGAAATAATCGTGATACCACAAATAAAATCTGATATGACAGGTCATGCAGACGGACTTGTTCGATTTGTTGATCAAAACACAGTGCTTGGAAACGACCGGGAGCATGAATATAAATATTGGAAGAATGGAATAAATAAAGTTCTAGAAAAACATGGGATCAACTACATAGATATTCCTTTTTTTGAGTATAAAGAAAAGGAATATCCCGACAATGCCATTGGCTGTTATGTGAATTACTTGGAAGTAGACGATTTGATAGTTCTTCCAATATTCGAGATAGAGAATAATAAGGACGAGAAAGTTTATGAATTATTCCTACAGATTTTCCAGGATAGAAAAATTGAAACAATTAATTATAATCCTATTGGATGTTTAGGTGGGCTTTTAAATTGTACAACATGGACAATAGAAGAATAGATGTGTGCTTTGAGCTAAATAAAAGGTATTTGAGCATCAGTCGCCCGATTTAAGTTTACCCACACCGCTCTTGCTGATGTTTTTATTTTTCGGGTTGCCGTAGTATATGGCATTTTCAACGCCACTCAAATCTACATCCATCGATTCGGTGCAGTAGAAACCGATATTTCCCACACCGTTCAAATTTATCTTGGCGTGCTGTGCAATGAGTTTTTCTGTGTGAATATTTGCTACCGAATGAGATTCGACAGCTTCGAAGGCCGGTACATCAAAGGTTCTCGATGTGATGCGCTGCTGCGCTTTGAGAGAACAACTTGTCGCAATAATGCAAATTCCGATGAGGAAAGTGAGCATCAAAATTTTTGTCTTCATCGTTTCCAATACTTTTTTTAATACGCGATGATTAGACGTTCCCGATTCGAAATCGGTTACATAAAATCAGTCTTTTAACAATTCCAAAATTCGTAAGCGGAAAGCATATTCGTATTTGGCTTGGGCCTTTTCGCTCAACACTTGGGTGAGATTGTTTTTCGCCTGAAACAGTTCGTACGAATTGGCTCGCCCCGATTCAAACTTTTGTTCGGCAAACCGATAGGCTTCCCTGCCGGCTATTTCCGATTTTTTGGCAGCCTCCCAACGGCTCTTGGCTCCCAAAGCATTGTAGTAAGCCTGTTCGATGCGTTTGCGCAAATCGAGTTTGGTCTTGTCCATTTCCAACCGGTTGTTTTCGACCGCAATTTGGGCATTTTGAATGCTGTTGCGCACCTGAAAACGGTTGAAAATGGGTATTCGCAGGTTGAAGCCGATGGAATTGCTCATGTTGTTTCGCAATTGCGAACGGAACGAATCGTTTGTGCGATTGCTCATGTGATAATAGCCGGTACCCATGTTTGCACCAAACGAGAGCGTGGGGAACAATTGGGCTTTCGACATCAATACTTCTTTTTGAGCGCTCTCCAATCGGAAGTTGGCACTGCTGATTTCGGGCCGATTGACAAGGGCACTCTCATACACCGCCTCGGCCGACAGCAACAGGCTCTCGCTGATGTGTTGCTCAACCGGAGGTGCGGTAACGTCCAAATCGGAAACATTTTCGATTTCCATGATTTGCGCCAAATCGAGTAAAGCCAATTTCAGGTTGCTTTCGGCCTGCACACGGTTAAGCTCTTCCTTTGCTTTCTGTGCTTCGAGTTCGTAAATTTCACCTTCGGCCATTTTTCCACTTTTTATCAATTCGCTTCGCTGAGCGATATTGACATCAGTAAGTTCGATCTGATCCTCCGAAATTTGCAACAGTTCCTTATTGAGCAAAACTTGAAGGAAGGCGGTAGAAACGCTAATGACAATATCGTCACAAATTTTATCCAAATCGGCTTGCGATGCGTTCACATCGGCTCTTCGAGCATCGATGTTGTGCTTCATGCGCAGCCCGTCGAAGAGCGTAATATCGCTTCCAAGGCCAAAGGAGGTTTGCGACGAATTGGTATTTTGGTACGTATTGTCTAATCCGATGGAACGCCCATACACAAAGTTTTGTCCTGCTGAAGCATTCAGGTTAGGTAAAAGATCGGCGCGTGCCTGATTGTAAGCAATTTCACGATTTTGCTTGTTTAACTCCTGTTGTTTAACATTGAGATTGTTTTCCAACGCAATGGCGATACATTGTTCGAGTGTGAGCTGTTGTTGCGCAAAAACGATACTTGAGAGACAAAACGAAAGAATGAAAAATGGATATTTCATTGTGGAATTTTTAATCGATTGTGGTTTGTTTTATTTTAACATGTAATGTTCCGACTTGTAATTACGACTTTTTCTTTTTGTCGATAACTTCCGTTCCCCGAATTTTATCATTCAATTGCAACCCGGTCTGCACCTCGATATGAATTCCATCAGAAAGGCCGATTTTGACAAGTTTGCGTTCGAAATTCTGCGGCTTTTCGCTTTTGACAAGGTAAACGAAAGCCGAATCTCCACTAAATTCCAGCGAACTTTCGGGTATCATCAGCACATCGTTTCTTTCGTCGAGAATGATTTCGGCGTTGGCGCTGTATCCGGCGCGAATGAAGACATCCGTCGGTAGTTTCATCGCGGCTTTCATCTCGAACAAAATGGCTCCGCTCTCTTCCGTTCCTTTCGGGGAAACATATTCCAACGTTGCGGGTATTTCACGATTTTGGATGGCTCCGATGGTAATTTCCATAGGCATGCCTTCGTGCAATTTGCCGACTTCGGTTTCGTCAATTTTGCCGACAAAAAGCATATCGTTCAGGTTGGCAACCGAAGCCACCGTTGTGCCATCGTTGAAATTGTTGGATTGGATGACGGAATTGCCAACCTTGACCGGGATATCGAGAATGGTTCCCGAAACGGTGGAACGAACGAGGGTGTTGCTGTATTTGGCTGAACTTGCGGTAATTCCCGTGCGGACAAGACTCAGATTATCGGATGCGGCACGCAGTTCTTCCTGGTCGTTTTTGTATTGAAGCGCCACTTTTTCGAATTCTTCCTTCGAGATTACTTTGTTTTCGTATAATTTGCTGTCGCGTTCGTAATTGCGGCGACTTTGATCCAAGGCAATCTCGGCGCGCGACAGGCGCGACTCGGCACTGCTCAAAGTCACCATGTCGGGAACAACCTGTATCTTGGCGATGATGTCGCCCGTTTGAACTATCTCTCCGGCTTGCTTATATACTTCGGAAATGATTCCCGACATTTGCGGTTTGATGAGAATTTCGTTGCGAGGTTCCACTTTTCCTGTGGCTACCGTACGTTTCTCGATCTTTCCCTTCGTTACCGTTTCAATATGGTAAACAACCTCTTTGGGGCGCGATTTTTGCCATAGAAACACGAAGGTGAGTATCACCAAAAGTCCCAACAGAGATAACCCTGCTATTTTCAATACTTTTTTCATCTGCATCTTATTTAGTTTGTTGTTTTTCTAGTCATTTTTAAACGATAATTATTCTTCCCTGATCGCTTCAATGGGTTTGATCATCATGGCTCGTTGTGCAGGAATCATGCCCGCAAGTGTGCCGATCACAATCAAAATCATCAACGAACCGACGGCCATCCCGAAAGATATTTGTGGATCTTTGAAAAACTGATCGCCCTGACTCAGCACGATGCCCGTGGCGGCAAGAATGCCTACCCCAACCACAATTCCGAGTATGCCGGCAACAACGGTGAGCACAATGCTTTCGCTCATGATTTGCCCGATGATGGCGCGCGGCGTCGCACCCAATGCACGTCGTATACCAATCTCGCGGGTGCGTTCGCGAACAGTCACCAGCATGATGTTGCTGACGCCGATAGCGCCGGCAAACAGGGTTCCCAACCCCACGATCCAAATGAGCGAAGCAATGCCGATGCCCAAATAATTGAACATGTTGAACTGCTCTTCGATGTTCATACCGCCAACAGCTTCCTTGTCGTCGGGCGAAATTTGATGTTGTTGCTTTAAGATATCGGTAATTTGATCCTGTACGATTTTAACGGGCGTTCCGTGATTGGCTGTGGCTGCAACGAAGTGAATGATATTTCCCTGATTGAATGCTTGCTGCATTGTACTGAACGGAAGTACTACTGTTTCGGCCGTTTGTCCGCCGATGCTGACTCCGGATGTACTGCGAGCCACACCGATTACCTGAAAATAGATGCCGTTAACGCGAATTTGTTTGCCTACGGGATCTTCTCCCGGTTGAAAAAGAACTTCGTAAATTCGTTCGCCGATTACACAGACTTTTCGCCTTTCGGCAATATCGATGTCGTTCACATAGCGCCCGTAAATCATGTTGCTCTTCTCGATCAAATCGTACTCGGGATAACAACCCTTTACCAGATAAGCGCCGTTTCTTTCGCCTCTCACCACATTTTTTTCGCTTCCGCCACCTCCGCTGAAAAGCACGGGCGAAATATACTGCAGCTCTTTTACCCGTTGCCGAATGATGGGAATATCGTTGTTCGTCATGTTCCAACTGCGTCCTTTGCGAAATCCGTGATAGGGTTCCGTAGTGGGATTCGTCCAAAAAAAGCAGGAATTGGTGGCAAATCCTTCGATCTGCGACGATATTCCCTTGTCAAGTGCATTGCCTGAACCCACCATAGCAACGAGCATGAACATCCCCCAAAACACGCCGAAAGCGGTAAGAACGCTTCGGGATTTGTTGTGGGTGATGGTGATCCAGATTTCCTGCCAATGATCCAAATCGAAGATTTTCCCGATATCTTTGAACAGGCCGGAAAGGGAATCGCTATGGTTATCTTTTGATGATTTCATTGTTATATTGTATTTGCCTATTCCTCTCGCATGGCTTCAATAGGACGCACTTTTACCGCTTTGCGGGCAGGTAAATATCCGGCAAGAACGCCGGCAATAATGAGGACGATGGTGGCAAAAACGGCATATCCGATGTCTACTGTAGGATTTTTGAAAACCGACATTTGCATACCGTCCGACGAGGCATTTGCGGCAGCGGCCTGTTCCATCAGAAAATTTGCCAATTCGGTAACTCCGATCCCAAGCATCAACCCGATGTAGCCGAAAATGGCTGTGATGATGATCGATTCGAGGATAATCGATTTGAGGATGGACGAAGGAGGCGCACCAATGGCTTTACGAATACCGATTTCTCGGGTTCGTTCTTTCACCGTTACCAACATGATGTTGCTTACACCCACAATACCGGCAATAAGTGTGAAAATTCCAATGATTGATACAAAAATGGTAATGCCGCCAAAAATCTTCATGGTTTCGATGTAATCGGCTTGCGTGTTATCGACCCAGAGAGCTTGCCTGTCCTGTGGATCGAAGCTGAGACTGCGACCCATGAGACTACGCAACGATTCGTCGAAGCGTTCGTTGGCAGCTTTTGTTTCGAGTCCGTTGACGGTGAAAATGATTTGATTGAATTTTTTATCGGGATTGAAAATCGCCTGCGAAGTTGAAAAAGGAATGTAAGCATTGGATCCTCCCCACTGTTCTTTTTTTGAATTGATACCGACTACTTTAAACATCAACTGACCAACTTTTACATATTGCCCCAATGCCGGTTTGCCTTTGAAGAGCACTTCCACGATTTTTCGGTCGAGGACAATCACTTTGTTTGTTTGGTTTATATCCAATTGATTGATAAAACGCCCATCGCCTTGTTGAATGACCAGTTTTTCAATTTCGAAGTACGACGGCATCACGCCTCTTACCTGATACGTGCCGTATTCGGAACCGTAAGAGATGGTTAGATTTTTGTTCGATCGCGCAGTAATCAGATCGCTTTGCATTACCTCATCGTGAATGGTGGAAATTTCTTTCTCCATAAAATGCAAATTTCGCCCCGACTTTAATCCGTTGTAAGGAATGGAAGTAGTGCCCGACCATAAACTGATGCGGTTAACTGCTCGCGAACTGAAATTGGACATCACCCCATTTTTCAATCCGTTGCCGGCACCCAAAAGCACAATGAGTATGAAAATGCCCCATGAAACCGATAAACCGGTAAGGGCAGTACGCAGTTTGTTTTTCTTTAGCGTACTGAATATTTCCTGTAGATGGTCGTTCATCCCGGTATGTGTTATTTATGAGCCGTGAGTTGCATGGGTATACGCATTGTACACACTATTTTCTTTGCGAGTTTCATATTCGATCATCCCGTCTTTTAAGTGGATGATACGGTTGGTTGCATCGGCAACCGACTGCTCGTGCGTTACAATAATGGTGGTGATACCCTGTTTGTTGAGATTGGTGAGCACGTCCATCACTTCCACTGTGGTTTGGCTGTCGAGAGCGCCGGTTGGCTCGTCGGCCAAAATAATTCGGGGATTCGAAACAATCGCTCGAGCAATGGCCACACGTTGTTTTTGCCCTCCTGAAAGTTCGCTCGGCATATGATAAGCCCATTCCTTCAACCCCATTTTGTCGAGAAGCTCCATGGCAATGATGTTGCGCTTTTTTCGGCCGACATTTTTATAATAAAGCGGGAGTGCAACGTTTTCCAACGCATTTTTGAAACCAATGAGATTGAACGACTGAAAAACGAACCCAATCATTTCGTTGCGATAATGCGCAGCCTGTTTTTCACTGAGGTTTTTCATCAATGTGCCGTCCAGATAATATTCGCCGGAATCGTAGGTATCCAAAATACCCAGAATATTCAGCAAAGTGGATTTGCCCGATCCCGATGCACCCATTACGGAAACATATTCACCTTCATCGATATGTAAACAAATACCTTTGAGGACGTGAAGCGCAATCGATTCGGTATAATACGATTTGTGAAGCTGCTTTAAATCAATCATCCTACAAACAAATTATGGCTTAAACTGAGTAACTCCGAAACTTTTTCTATCAAATTTGAAAGAGTTTTCTCAATCAACGCAAATAGATAATACAAAAGTATAGAAAACATTGTACTATGCAATACATAATACTATGAAATTTTATGATTTAAATATATTTAAGTTAATCGCAGTATTCCGATAAATACCGGAAGGGAGGTTGCTCCGGATTCATGAAAAATCATGCAACCGATTGAGCAAGTTTTAATCGAGTTTGAGTACGGCGAGGAAAGCTTTTTGGGGTATTTCCACGTTGCCGATCTGCTTCATGCGTTTCTTTCCTTCTTTCTGTTTTTCGAGCAGCTTGCGCTTACGCGAGATATCGCCACCA
>FZPS01000197.1_pt215 | contig 31414 bp, 29 predicted proteins | sample 1817821 | NCBI WGS metagenome assembly FZPS01 (sample SAMEA104158645, study PRJEB21678) | metagenome | place: Germany | collected 2015-04-21
AAATAAGAGATTATATTTATTGGATTTTTTACTCAAAACATATTGAAGTATCCTTTTTATGTGATATAATATTTATAGTCAAAATTACCAGGGGACAATTTTAATTACATTCCGATGTATTAGTGCAATACTCCAATGAATCAAAAATTAATACGTTCAATATTCATCTACTATACAAAGTCAGACTTTAAAAATGGTTTGGGCAGTGTTGGCAAACCATTTTAAGTATAATAAATAAAGGGAGGTAATAAATATGAAAGTAAAGCTAGCAAGAGGCGTTGTATTGATTGGAGTTTTTGTTTTTGCTTTTATCTTGAGCTATTCTGTGGGAGTGTGTTCAGCGGAAGTTGATTATCAAAGCCAAGACCTGATGATGTTAGGTAATGGTTTTAAATCTCAGGGTACTAATACTGTAATTACAGGTGGCTCTAGATTGTTTCAAAACACTGTAGTATTAGGGGATTTAGAATTAAAAGGTGGAGTACTTGATTTGAACGGATACGAATTAGAAGTAACAGGAAGTTTTATTCAGTCAGGCGGAGAAATCATATTAAATGGTGGAAGGCTAACGGTAGGAAATGACTATATTATAGGCGGAGAAGACAATTATGTAAACGCTTATTTGACTATGAAAAATGAAAATGATTATGTAGAGGTAAATGGTTCTTTTGTAACTTATTCAAGTGGTTCTCATTTTGGTCATTTAACAGCAGGGACTCTAGAAGTAAAGGGAGACTTTTTTCAAAAATCAGATTTAAAAAACAATGAAAAATTCGGTAATTTTATTGCATTAGGAACTCATATAGTAAGATTGAGTGGAGATGGAATGCAGACAATAAAATTTGATAGTCCTCCCCAATATTCTAGAATGAATATTCTTGAGATAACAAGACCTTTAGATGAAAGGTATAGTTTTCTTAATGACACAAGAGTATGGGTTAAGTTGGTTAAGGACTATTATGAAGCTCCTAAAAGCTCAGTTGAAGTAAATGTTTTAGGTAATGGTTATGTTACAAAGGATGATGAAGAGACTATTACAACAAGTTATAAAGTTTCTTTAGAAGTTGGAAGTGAAGTAGACTTAATGGCTCATGCAAATGAAGGTTCTCAATTTGCTTATTGGGAAGATGGTGAATTTGGAAAAATTGTATCTAATAATCCTTTTTATAAGCTAGTAGTTGGAACAGGTGCAAAGCTTAAAGGGGTATTTTATGAAGATCCGGAAATTGCTGAAGAACTGATGGTGGTGTTTAAGGACAGAAGCGGAAGAATACTTCAATCCACCAAAGTGCCAAGATATGAATCAGTTACTCCACCAGAGGATCCTTATATGCCAGGATATATGTTTGTAAAGTGGGATCAGGATTTTAGCAGTGTTGAGTCTAATATGATAATATCACCTATATTTAGAAGGCTAGAAGAGCAATATACAGTGACTGTTTCAGGTGGAAAATTGTCCACAGGTGAAACAGAAGGTCAGTATCAGTTTGATATTCCAATAGAAGTTGTTGCAGATGAGCCTGTAGAAGGTATGAAATTTAGTCATTGGCTTCAAGATGGAATAAAGGTTAGCACAAAGAGTACATTATCTATCTTTGTACCAATGAGAGATACTGAGTTGACTGCAGTTTTTGTAGACCAAGATGAAGATTTAGATTCAGAACCTTTTATTGCTCTAGCAGAAGACGTGATTGTAGAAGAATTTGACCAGACAATTATATTTACTGCAACTAGAAATATGACAGAAGGGTATAATTTGATAGAAAGTGGTGTTATTCTATTAAAGTCAGATGCAGAGTTGGAAGAACCTATAACTTTAGAAACTGAGAATATATTACGTGGAAAGATAAATAATGATTCTACTGATCAGTTTTATGTTCGTAAGATAAATGTAGAATATGGAGCTACTTGGTATGGAAGAGCTTACTTAATTTATAAAGATTCTAAAGGTGCAATAAAAACTGTATATAGTGAAACAACAGCTAAGGGAACAATGGAGAGACCAGAATAACTACCCAGGTGATTATAAAACAACAATAAAGCATACAGGAGGTGAATAACATGAAAAAACCGTATGAAAAGCCGGAAATGGAAATAACAAGGTTTGAAACAGAAGATATCGCATACAGTACACCTGATCCTTCAGGAATGGATGGGATAGATCTTTAAGTAAAAAAACATAAAAACAGGCAGAATACTCTGCCTGTTTTTGGCTATTTTTTAAGAGTCTGACAACAAAGAAAAAGAAGGGAAGAGAAAGTTATGAATTTAAAATTTTGTGTTGTTTTGGTGTTAGTAGTATTTATAATAAATTGTATGATGGGGCCTAATGTTTTAGCACAAAATAAAATTATTGAGTTTGAAGATGTACATGAAAATTTTTGGGCGAAAAGTGCAATTGACAATTGGAAGGATCGTGGAATTATAAAAGGGGATGGAAAAAACTTTAATCCAAATAATAATATTACTCGGGCAGAAATGGTGGCAATTTTAGATAATATTTTTAAATATAATTTAAAAAAAGACAATCCTTTTTCTGATATTAAAGAGGGAGAATGGTATTATGATGCTTTAATAAAAGCATATGCTCATGGTGTAATTAAAGGAAGTTTTGATGAAAATGGAAATTTGGTGGCAAAACCCAATGCTCCACTGACCAGGGCTGAAGCAGCGGTTATATTTACCAATGCATTTTCTATAAAAATTCTTCCTGATCACAATTCAAATTTTAAGGATGATTATTTTCCTAAATGGGCCAAAGATTCAATATTTGCAATGGAAGCATCAGGTTATATACGTGGAAAAGGCGGGGGATTGTTTGAACCTGATAGTAATTTGACAAGAGCAGAGATGGTGCAGATTATTGACAATATTATAGAGATTTATATAGATACTCCACAGGAATATGCCAAAGATGTAATTGGAAATGTAGTGATAAGCTCCTCGGGAGTTAAATTGAAGGATATGAAGATAGAAGGAAATGTTTATTTGGCTGAAGGAATTGGAGAGGGGGATGTTGAACTTGAAAATGTTGATGTGTCTGGTATAACATTTATAAGAGGCGGAAGCAGTGATGGGATTAAAATAATAAACAGCAATGTAGCAATTGAAATTCAAAAGGAAGGTTTGAGTTTAAAGCAAGAGGATATAGAAGAGGAAAAGAAAGAAATACCAGCAGCTTCAGGGGATGACAAGGAGGAAAGTGAAAGTTCACCTGATGATTCTAATATTCCAGGTTCTGATTCAGGGAAAAATCCTCCAAAAGATGAAAAAGAACAAGACTCAGAGGGTGGAAAACCAAAAGATCAGAAGCCAGAAGAACCAAAGCCAGAAGAGCCAAAGCCAGAAGAACCAAAGCCAGAAGAACCAAAGGATGAGGAACCAGAAGATGAAGATTCTGACCCTCCTGAAAGTGCCGATATAGTAGATTATTAATTAGGAGGCTTTTTAAGTGAACCGCTACAAAATAGCTGATTTGGGAGTAGAAATAAAGTGTTTGCAAAAAACCCTAAAAATGCGTTCTAAGCCATATATTTGTGAAGACATAGAGGAAATAGATATTAAAATACATATGACTGATGAAAAATTACAAAAACTAAAAGATAAACATCCTACACTTGGCTTTGATGAATTGGAGTACATTTTTACAGGTTTTGCTTTTTCAAATGCCATTTTAGATTTCAATGGTTTTTGCCTGCATTCTTCAGCAGTATCACTGGACAACAGGGCTGTGCTGTTTTCTGCACCATGTGGCACTGGCAAGTCTACTCATACAAGGCTGTGGACAGAGTATTTTGGTAAAGAAAGGGCAGTTATAATTAATGATGATAAACCTGCTATCCGGCTGATTAATGATGTTTTTTATGTGTACGGGACACCATGGAGCGGAAAAAACAATATACATTCTAATATAAAAGTTCCACTACAGGCAATTGTATTTATTGAGCAGTCTATAAATAACAATGTTGAAACTTTAAGCAGCAGGGAAGCTGTTAAACTTTTAATGAATCAGAGTTTGCGACCCTTTAGCAGTAATAATGATGGTATGGGGAATTTACTTAATATTTTAGATTCTATACTTAAAAAAATACCTATATACCGTTTAGGATGTAACATAAGTATGGATGCTGTAGAACTAATTTACAATACAGTTAATGGAGGTAAAAAAGTATGAAAATTAAATCAGGATATATTATGAGAGAAGTTTCAGACAATTATGTTGTAGTTCCAACAGGTCAGGCTACAGTTGATTTTAATGGAATGATAACATTAAATGAAACAGGTGCTTTTTTGTGGAAGCAGCTTGTAGAGGAGAAAACCCTGGACCAGTTGGCTGAAAATTTTATGAAAGAATATGATGTTGATGAGGCTACTGCTAAAAAAGATATTATGGAGTTTGTTGAAAAACTTAAGGATGCTGATTTAATTGACTAGTTTGACTAATAAAATAATGTTGTCTCAGGCTCATGAGCTGATTGAAGAGGTTTTAAATAATGAAGGGGAAATTGTCCTTACAGTTATGGGCAATAGCATGTTTCCCATGTTAAGAAATAAAAAAGACAGTGTCTGTATTGTAAAAGTAAAAGATAAAGTTTTAAAAAAGTATGACATACCCCTTTTTGTACGGGATGACGGCAAGTATATTTTGCACAGAGTTGTTGGTATAAAATCTGATGGGTATGTTGTGCTAGGAGATAATCAGTATACAAAAGAGTATTCAGTAAAGCATTCCCAGGTAATAGGGGTGGTAAAAGGCTTTTGGAGGGATGGTAAATATATATCCTGTGATGATATTTTTTACAATGTTTATGTAAGGCTTTGGAATGGCGCGTTTTTTATACGCTTTATTTTGCGTAAAGGGAAAATATTATGTAGAAGGCTATTATATAAAAATTGAAAGTTTAGGAAAGGGCATAATATGGAAGATAAAAAGGTTTTGTTGTGGATATACAAAAATTCCAAATCCCAGATTATAAGGATGTTTGTATTGGTTTTTGCAAGCATAGTTTTAGCTGTAAACGGGGTTGTTATTGCCCTTTTTTCCCGTGAACTTGTGGATAGCGCTTCAGAAGGTTCAAAGGATAAATTGTTTTTATATGGGTTTATTTTAGTTGCATTGTTTTTGCTGCAGTTTGTTTTAAGCATTACATGCAAGTATTTGCAAAAGGAAATGCAAAACAGGCTTGAAAACTGCTATAAGTCAAATATGATGAGGGAATATGCAAAAAAGCATTATTCCCATTTGAGAAAATATCATAAAGGGGATGTATTAAGCAGGTATACAGTAGATACATTAAAGGTAAGTGAAAGTGCAGCAACAATTTTACCTGATTTTGCAAAATTTTTTACAAAATTAATTTCAGCATTTACTGCTTTATTTATTTTAAATAAGGTTTTTACATCGATATTTATAGCAGGGGGGATAGTGGTTATTTTTGCTGCAAGGCTTTTAAGAAACAGGGCTAAAAAGCTGCATAAAAATGTGCAAAATAAAGATGCTTCCCTTCGTTCTTTTATTTATGAATTGTTGGAAAATATCGTTGTTATAAAGGTTTTTAAAGCAGAAAACAGAATATTAGACAAAAGCAACCAATTACAAAGTCAACACTATATTGCCAAAAGAGAAAAGAATGTTTTTGATGTATTTGCCACAACAGGTTTCTCTTTTATTTTTGCAATGGTTTATTTATATGCACTGGTTTGGAATAGTTATGAAATTATATATGACAATATTAGTTTTGGAACGTTAATAGCTATCCTGCAGCTTGTAGGTCAGCTTCAGGGACCTTTTGCAGGGCTGTCAGGTCTTCTGCCAAAATTTTATGGGGCTTTGGCTTCGGCAGAGAGAATAATTGAACTGACTGAACTTCCGGAAGAACAGGGGTTAGGCAGGGAAGATACATATAGTGGGCAGCTGTATTCCAATATGGAATGTATAAAAATGCAAAGTGTGACTTTTGGATATAGTGAAGAAGAGGTTTTAAAAAATGTGTATTTAACAATTAATAAAGGGGACTTTACCTTGATTTGCGGTCCGTCCGGAGTTGGAAAAAGTACGCTTTTGATGCTTTTGCTGGGGGTGTATTCCCCTGATAAAGGAAGGATTTTTTTAAAGACATTTTCCAATGAAGAAATAGATATAAGCTGTTGTGTGAGAAAATATTTTGCATATGTTCCCCAAAAAAATATGGTGTTTTCAGGGACTATAAGAGAAAATATTTCCTTTTTTAAGTCAAATGCAACAGATGAGCAAATAATGAATGCTGCTAAAATAAGTTGTGCAGATGAATTTATAAACCAACTTCCGCTAAAATTAGATACTGTCATTGGAGAAAGTCGGCAGGGGCTTTCTGAAGGACAGATACAAAGAATTGCAATTGCAAGAGCTGTTTTGACTGATGCACCTATAGTGCTTTTAGATGAGGCAACTTCAGCACTAGATGAAATTACTGAGAAAAAAGTTTTATTAAACTTAAAAAAACTTACTGACAGGACTTTTATTTTTGTAACTCATAAAAAGACCCTTAGCTCATTATATAATAATGTTATTAACATTAAAGACAGAAAGGTTTATCAAAAGATATATGATAACAGAAAAAAATATGATAACAAAAAAAGATATGACAAAAAAAGATGTAACAATGAAAGATGCGACAATGAAAGATATGAGAATAAAAGATATGACAATAAAAGAATATGTAATTATGAAAAAGGATATGGTGATGGAAAAAAAACCAATAACAGGAGGGAGATACATGAAAGATTTTAAAGATGAAAAGCTATATTTGATACATTTAATATTTCAAGCTATGAATAAAAGACAGTCAGAGAATCCTCCTGAAAACTTGAAGTGGGAAGTGTTGTATAACTTAGCTTATTATCATAAAGTTTCCAATATTATTTATTATTCGTTGAAGGATGTAAAAGATAAATATAATATACCAGAAGATATATGGCAAAAGATATGCAGTGATTATAAAAAAGGTATTGCAAAGGAAGCAATGCAGCATGCCATGACAGAAATGCTTTTGGAGGAATTTGAAAAAAATCAAATTGAATGTATACCCCTTAAAGGATATGTTTTAAAGAACTTTTATCCTAAACTGGATATGAGGACAATGGGGGATATAGATATTTTTTATAATGAGGATAAGACACCTAAGGTTCGGAAAATTATGAAAAGTATGGGGTATGATATTGTAAAGATAGAAGATAAGCATGATAAATACTACAAAAAACCTTTTATGACTTTGGAGATGCATAAAAGCCTTATGGGCACAGTTGAGCCTTATGCTTCTTATTACAAAGATATTTGGGGTAAAATAAAGCCTATGGAAAATTTAAAATACATACATGAATTTTCAAAAGAAGATTTTTATATTTTTTTAATGGTGCATTTTACAAAGCATTTTAAAAATTGTGGGACTGGTGTCCGCAGTGTTCTTGACATATGGGTATATAATAAAAAATTTTATAATGATATGGATTGGGATTATATTAAATGTGAACTTAAAAAAATCAAATTAGATGAATTTGAAGAAAATATACGGGGACTATCTAAGTTTTGGTTTGAAAATGAGATGTTTGAAGATAAAAACAGTGAGCTGTACAGCTTGATAGGGGATTACATTTTATCCAGTGGTGTTTATGGTACAATAAAAAATAGCGTTATAGTGGCTATGAGTAAAAAGTTTGAAGGGAAAAAACCTGCAAAAAAATTAAAGTATCTTTATGGTTTAAGAGTAATTTTTCCTGATTTAAACGGTATGAAAAAGAGATTTAATATTTTAAATAGATTTCCTTTCCTTCTTCCAGTGTTTTGGGTGTTTAGGCTAGTTAGAGCTTTTTTCTTTAGAAGGGAGAGGGCATTTAAAAGTGTAGAGTCAGTATATTCTGCTTCTGATAAGGAATTGATGCAGATTTTAGATTTACACAAAAAAGTAGGTCTTTACAAAACTGAACAGACTTTTTAAGTTTTTTTTCAAAAATTGAGGAGCGTGTTTGATATAGATAAAAAAAATAGATATATAATAACAGCACTTTTATGGTTGCTTGCAATTCTTTGTGCTGCTACAATTATTTCATTTTCAAGTGATCCTGCACATGTTTCAAAGGAAAAAAGTGGTTTAATTTTAGAAAAAATAGAGCCTTTTGTAGAGAGAATAATTGAAAGACATGATATTAAATTTATTGACTTAGATGACCTTCATTTTTACATACGTAAAGGGGCACATGTGTTTGTATATTTTTTGCTAAGTGTTTTACTTTGTCTTGGATGGAAGGCGGTAAGGGTAAAGGGGTTAAAACCTTATTACATCACCTGGTTTATGGCTACTGTTTTTTCTATAATAGATGAAATATACCAGTTATTTATTCCAGGTAGAAGTGGAGAGGCCAGAGATGTATTTTTAGATAATGTTGGTATTATATTGGGTCTGTTGTTTGCTGCATTTAGTATTTTTTTATTTAAAAAGGTGAGAAGAAAGATAATTAATATTTTTTAAAAAATATATTTTGCAATGCAATTGAAATACAATGTTAATTTAGATATAATAAAACATCATATTTTCATTTGTAAGGAGAGGTTATATTGAATAGAGAATTAGTTTTGGTGCTTGATTTTGGCAGCCGACACAATCAGCTTATTGGAAGGAGGATAAGGGAGGCAGAGGTTTATTCTGAGGTACTGCCTTATCATACTCCTATTGACAAAATAAAGGCTATGAATCCTAAGGGGATTATTTTTATAGGGGATTCTGCTTCTATAAAAGACCCAGAGGCTAAACTTTGCGATAAAGGCATTTTTGATTTGGGGGTTCCTATCTTAGGAATTTGTTATGGTGTTCAGTTAATAAACAGTATAATGGGCGGAAGTTTAAAAAAAGTGCAGTGTGAGGGCGGCAAAAATGATATTTATTTAGAAGGAAAAAGCAGGCTTTTTGAAAAGCTTGAAGGGGATACAGTGGGGTGGATGAATTCCAGCTATTTAGTTGATAGTCTTCCAGAAGGGTTTAATGTTACTGCACGCACAAAAAACGGTGAGATTGCTGCAATTGAAAATGAAGAGAAGAAATTGTATGGTGTGCAGTTTCATCCAGAGTTAAGTGATACCCCTAAGGGGAAGGATATTTTGAATAATTTCCTTTACAACATTTGTGGATGCAGAGGGGACTGGAAAATGTCTTCCTTTGTTGAACATTCTATAAAGGAGATAAAAGAAAAAGTTGGGGACAAAAAGGTTTTATGTGCCCTTTCAGGTGGAGTGGATTCCTCTGTTGCTGCTGTTATGATTCATAAAGCCATAGGTAAGCAGCTTACATGTATTTTTGTTGACCACGGTCTTTTAAGAAAAGATGAGGGAGACCAGGTGGAGGAACTTTTTAAGAGACAGTATGATATAAACTTAGTAAGAGTAAATGCACAGGACAGGTTTTTAGGGAAGCTAAAAGGAGTTACAGACCCTGAGAGAAAGAGAAAAATAATTGGAGAAGAGTTTATAAGAGTATTTGAGGAAGAAGCGAAAAAGATAGGGAAAGTGGATTTTCTTGTGCAGGGAACCATTTATCCAGATATAATTGAAAGTGGAGTTGGTGACGGAGCAGTTATTAAAAGTCATCACAATGTGGGTGGTCTTCCAGACCATGTTGATTTTAAAGAAATTATAGAGCCTTTAAGAAATCTTTTTAAAGAGGAAGTTAGAAAAGCTGGATTAGAGCTTGGAATACCTGAAGATATGGTTATGAGACAGCCTTTCCCAGGACCTGGGCTTGGAATAAGAATTATAGGTGAAATAACAAGGGAAAAACTTGATATACTGCGAGAAGCGGATTATATTTTTAGAGAAGAGATTAAAAAGGCAGGTTTGGACAGGGAAGTAAATCAGTATTTTACAGTACTTACAAATATGAGAAGTGTTGGGGTAACAGAGGATAAAAGAACTTATGATTATACTTTGGCACTAAGGGCTGTTAAAACCACTGATTTTATGACAGCAGAGTGGGCAAAGCTTCCTTATGATTTGTTGGAGAGAGTGTCTGACAGAATTGTAAATGAGGTGGGGCATATAAACAGAATTGTATATGACATAACAGGCAAACCCCCAGCTACAATAGAGTGGGAGTAGGCAGGAAGAAACAAGAAAACCCATAAAGCCAATGTTTGTAGAGGTTTGAAATTCTCAACTGGAACGAAATTGGGTAAAAAAGTTTTTTAGAATAAGACATAAATAGTGCCTAGTGGCTTACAAAGAGAAACACCATAGAAATATTATTAAAAGAATCTATGGTGTTTTTGTGTATATATTTATTTTTATAAATTAATTATCAAAAATAATGTTTGATTTTGAAAGGGATTTCATTGACAAAAAGTGAAGCAATTTGATAGTATTATTATTGTGATAGAAGAAATAAATGAAAGACAAGGGTAGAGGTAAGTTTAGAAGTCCTGAATGACTTTAAGGCAGCAGGCTTTACATCCTCAAAATTCATGAAGGTGAGAAAGACATCTTTTAGTAATAACACTTTTAGGGTTGGTTCGCCAACTCTTTTTAATTTTAACTATTAATGGAGGTTTGGATTTATGACAGAAATAAGAGCCACAAAAGTTGCTATAGTGACAGAAACTGATATTAACATTTTTCAAGATTGTACAGAATTATTAAATGAATTTGATGTGGAAGTTTTGATTAATTCAAATCTTGATGCTTCTAAAGACGCTGGAGAATATGTAAAGAATGCAGAGTCTGAAGGAGTAGGAGTTATTGTTGCTGGCTTTAAAAAAGGCTCTAACTTTGCAGAAAATTTGGCTAAAGAGACTAATATTCCTGTTATTGCTGTTCCAATTAAAGTGGAAAATGATAAAGGATTGGATTTGCTTTTGCCAATGTTAAAAGGGGAAAAGAGTATCCCAGTTGCAACGGTAGCTGTTAACGGGATAAAAAATGCAGCTTTATTGGCTGTCCAAATTCTTTCTACCAGCTGTAGGGAACTGAGGGAGAAAATGAAAAATTATAAAAATGATTTAAAGCAAATGGTAGAGGAAAGAGATAAACTACTTAGACAGCAGTTTGAAACCAGGTAAAAAGTTTATATAAGCTACATAGGGGATTAATTTTATGTAAGGAGAATTTTGTATGAGTATTAATGGGGAATTTATGCAAGAAAATAAAGATGATTTCTTTTTAGAAGATGATTTTAGATTAGACAAGTTAAATGAAGAATGTGGAGTATTTGGAATTTTTAACAGGAAAGAATGTAATGCAGCCCATGCTACTTATTATGCTTTATATGCTCTTCAGCATAGAGGGCAGGAAAGCTGCGGGATTGCTGTAAATGCTGATGAAAATTTGATGTTTCATAGAGATATGGGACTTGTTCCTGAAATTTTTACAGAAAAAATACTTAACAAACTTGAGGGGAATGTTTCAATAGGTCATGTGAGATATTCTACAGAAAGAGAAAATATAAGGGAAAACTCTCAGCCTATGGTTATTAAATACAAAAACGGTAAGCTGGCTCTTGCTCACAATGGTAATCTTGTGAATTCTAATGAACTTAGGGAAAAGTTTGAGGAAGAAGGTGTTATATTTCAATCAACTATAGATTCAGAGATTATTTTAAATCTTATTTCCAGACACAGGGTTTCAAGTTCTGGAATTGAAGAGGCATTAGAAAAGACAATGCAAGAGATAAAAGGATCATATGCATTGGTTATTCTATCTCCTAGAAAACTAATCGGAGTGAGGGATCCATTAGGTATAAGACCTTTGTGTATTGGGATAACAGAAGATGGTTCACATGTGCTTTCATCTGAAACATGTGCTTTAGATGCGGTAGGAGCTAAGTTTTTAAGAGATGTAAATCCAGGTGAGATAGTGGTTATTTCAGAAGAGGGTTTAAAATCAATTCAGACAAAAGTACCCAAAGAGTCAAAACTTTGCATATTTGAACATATCTATTTTGCAAGACCTGACAGCTATATTGACGGGGCAAGTGTCTATAGAGCCAGGATAGAAGCTGGAAAAAGACTTGCCATAGAGCATCCGGCAGATGCAGACTTAGTCATTGGTGTGCCTGACTCTGGTCTTACTGCAGCACTGGGTTTTTCTCAGCAGTCTGGTATTCCTTATGGTATGGGAATTCTCAAAAACAGGTATGTGGGAAGAACTTTTATTCAGCCAGGAGAAGGTCAGAGAGAAAAATTTGTTAAAATAAAATTAAATGCTATAAGAGATGTTGTAAATGGTAAGAGACTTGTAATGGTAGATGATTCAATAGTAAGAGGAACTACCAGCAGAAGGATAGTTCAGATGTTAAAAGATGCAGGAGCGACAGAAGTTCATATTAGGGTTAGTTCTCCGCCAGTTAAATATCCTTGCTATTTTGGAATTGATATTTCCAGCAAGTCACAGCTGGTTGCTGCTAATCATTCTACTGAGGCAATATGTAAAATGATAGGAGCAGATAGTTTAGGATACTTAAGTGTGGAGGGACTTTTAAAAACACCTTTAGATTCAAAATGTGGTTTTTGTGCAGCGTGCTTTGAAGGTAATTATCCTATGGAAGTACCTGAGGGGGCAAATACTTCTTCTTGTGGATGATTTTTTGAAAAAATAGTGGTAAAATATCATTTGTTGGAGGTTTTTAAAATGGCTACTTATAAAGATGCTGGTGTGGACATAGAGGCAGGTTATGAGGCAGTAAGATTAATGAGAGAAGATGTTCAAAGAACTTTTAGACCAGAAGTACTTACTGATATAGGTGGGTTTGGGGGACTTTTTGCATTAAATAAAGAAAAGTACAAAGAACCTATACTGGTATCTGGTACAGATGGAGTAGGAACAAAGCTTAAAATTGCTTTTTTAATGGATAAGCATGATACCATTGGAATTGACTGCGTTGCTATGTGTGTAAATGACATAGTGTGCAGTGGTGCAGAACCTTTGTTTTTTCTAGACTATGTTTCATTGGGAAAAAACCGTCCTGAACAAGTTGCAGAGATTGTAAAAGGTATTTCAAATGGATGTGTTGAGGCAGGTTGTGCTCTTATTGGTGGAGAGACTGCTGAAATGCCAGGGTTTTATCCAGATGGGGAATATGATTTGGCAGGTTTTGCAGTTGGTGTTGTAGATAAAGGTAAAATTATTGATGGGAAAAGTATAAAAGAAGGTGATAAATTAATAGGATTAGCTTCTTCAGGGATACACAGCAATGGGTATTCTTTGGTGAGAAAAGTTTTATCACCTACAAAAGCAAAGCTTAAAGAAAAGGTAAAATCTTTAGGTTCTACATTAGGAGAGGCTTTATTAACACCTACCAAAATATATGTTAAGACAATATTGGATTTAAAAGATAAATTTGAAATTAAAGGAATATCCCATATTACAGGGGGAGGATTTTATGAAAATCTTCCAAGAATGCTTCCGGAAGGACTGGGAATTAAGGTTTTCAAAGGTTCATGGCCAGTACTTCCAGTATTTAATTTACTTCAGGATGTGGGAATGATTGATGAAGATGATATGTTTAATACATTTAATATGGGAATAGGAATGGTTATTGCTGTAGATAATGAAATAGCAGATGGTATAGTGGAGTATTTAAACAAGGAAAAAGAGGAAGCATACATTATAGGAGAGGTAGTTAGCGGAAAGGCCGGGGTTGAGATATGCTAAAAATAGGAGTGCTGGTTTCTGGTGGTGGAACAAATCTTCAGGCCTTAATTGACAAAATAGAAGAGGGCTATATTGAGGATTGTTCAATTGTTACAGTTGTTTCAAGCAAAGAAGGTGTATATGCATTAGAAAGAGCAAAGAAACATGGAATTTTAACAACATGCATTGCAAGAAAAGACTATGCAGATATTAAAGAATACGATGAGGCTTTAATAAAGCATTTTGAAGAGCATAAAGTTGACCTGATTGTTATGGCGGGTTTTTTATCCATTTTAGGAGAGACTTTTGTAAAACGTTTTAAGGGAAGAATAATTAATATTCATCCTTCTTTGATACCTTCATTTTGTGGAAAGGGATATTATGGAATAACTCCCCATAAGAAAGCTTTAGAATATGGGGTTAAAGTTACAGGAGCAACTGTTCACTTTGTGGAACTAGAAGCTGATTCAGGACCTATTATATTGCAAAAAGCTGTATATGTAAAAGATGACGATACTCCCGAAACGCTGCAAAAAAGGGTTATGGAAGAGGCTGAGTGGGAGATACTTCCAAAAGCAGTAAAGTTAATTTCCCAAGGGAAGATTTCTTTAGATGGCAGACGAGTGAAAATAAATGATTAAATGATTAATATACATAAAAGGAGTGGTAATATGATTAAACGTGCATTAATCAGCGTTTCAGACAAAACTGGAATTGTAGAATTTGCAAAAGAACTAGATAATCTTGGAGTTGAAATTATTTCAACAGGCGGTACTGCAAAAGTTTTAAGTGATAATGGTATAAAGGTAATTAATATATCCGATGTTACGGGATTTCCAGAGTGCCTTGATGGGAGAGTAAAAACTCTTCATCCTAATGTTCATGGTGGAATTTTGGCTATGAGAAGCAATCCAGATCACTTAAAGCAAATTAAAGATCTTGGAATAGAGCCTATTGATATGGTTGTTATAAATCTTTATCCTTTTAAAGAAACCATATTAAAAGGACATATTTTACTGGAAGAAGCTATTGAAAATATTGATATAGGTGGTCCTACTATGCTAAGGGCAGCGGCAAAAAATTATCAGGATGTTGTTGTAGTAGTGGATCCATCTGATTATAAAATGGTTTTAGATGAAATTAAAACTACTAAGGATATGTCTGTTAAGACAAAATTTAAACTTGCATATAAAGTTTTTGAACATACCAGCCATTACGACACTTTAATTGCAAAATATTTAAGGGACAAGACTGGGGAAGAGGAGTTTCCTGAAACATTATCTCTTACATTTGAAAAAGTGCAGGATATGAGATATGGGGAAAACCCACATCAAAAAGCTGTTTTCTACAAAGAAGTGGGTGCTAATATTGGCAATCTGGTTTCAGCAAAACAGCATCATGGAAAAGAACTTTCATATAACAACATAAATGATGCCAATGGTGCCTTGGAATTGTTGAAAGAATTTGATGAACCAGCTGTTGTTGCAGTTAAACATGCTAATCCTTGTGGCGTGGCTAGTGGAAAAGATATATATGAAGCTTATTTAAAGGCATATGAAGCAGACCCTGTTTCTATATTTGGAGGGATTATTGCTGCAAATAGAGAAATTGATGGAAAAACTGCAGAGGAGATAAATAAAATATTTATTGAAATTATAATTGCTCCTTCCTACACAAAGGAAGCTTTAGAAATTCTTACTCAAAAGAAAAATATCAGAATTTTAGAACTTGATAATATCGCTACTAAATTACCAGCTGGAACCTATGATATGAAAAAGGTTGCAGGTGGTTTATTAGTTCAAAACTACAATAATGAGTTATTAGATATTGATAAATTAGAATATGTTACAGAAAAGAAACCTACAAAAGAAGAATTGGAAGATATGATATTTGGTATGAAAGTTGTTAAACATACCAAATCAAATGCTATAGTATTGGCAAAAAATAAACAATCAATAGGTATAGGTCCTGGTCAGTCAAATAGAATAATGGCTGCAAAGATTGCCATTGAGTATGCTGGAGAAAGTGCTAAAGGTGCAGTAATGGCTTCAGATGCATTTTTCCCATTTCCAGATTGTGTTGAGGAAGCAGCTAAAGCAGGTGTAACTGCAATTATTCAGCCAGGTGGGGCAAAAAGAGACCAAGAATCTATAGATGCATGTAATAAATATGGTATTGCTATGGTGTTTACTGGAATGAGACATTTTAAACATTAATAGTGTGTTTTATGATATAAACAGTTTTTGAGGAGGATTGTAATGAAAGTACTTGTTGTAGGAAGTGGAGGGCGTGAACATGCCCTTGTATGGAAAATTGCACAAAGTACATTAGTTAGTAAAATATACTGTGCTCCAGGCAATGGAGGCATTTCATCAATAGCGGAATGTGTGCCTATAAATGCTATGGATATAGATGGTGTGGTTAAGTTTTCTAAAGAAAATAGAATTGACTTGGTGATGGTTGCAGCTGAAAATCCATTGGCAGCAGGTATGGTGGACAAGCTAGGAGAAAATGGTATCAGAGCATTTGGACCAAGTAAAGAGGCTACAATAATTGAAGAAAGCAAATCATTTGCAAAGGATCTAATGAAGAAATATGGAGTACCTACAGCAGAATATGAAGTTTTTGATAGCAGCAAGAAAGCTATTTTGTATTTAGAAGAAAAAAATACTTATCCTATAGTGGTTAAAGCAGACGGCTTGGCTTTGGGAAAAGGCGTAATAATTGCTCAAAGTTTTGATGAAGCTAAAGATGCAGTAAAAAGTATAATGGATGAAAAGGCTTTTGGAGATGCTGGGAATAAAGTTGTAATTGAAGAGTTTCTTGTGGGTCAGGAAGTTACTGTACTTGCTTTTACTGATGGCAAGACGGTAAAGCCTATGGTTAGTTCCCAGGACCACAAAAGAGCATTTGATAATGATGAAGGACCTAATACAGGAGGTATGGGAACTTTTTCACCAAGCAGAATATACACTCCTGAGATTGAAAAGATTTGCATGGAAAAAATATATATGCCTACAGTAGAGGCTATGAATAAAGAGGGCAGGAAGTTTAAAGGTGTATTGTATTTTGGTCTTATGATTACAAAAGAAGGTCCTAAAGTTGTTGAGTACAATGCAAGGTTTGGAGACCCTGAAGCACAGGTGGTACTTCCAAGGCTTCAAACGGATATTTTGGAGATATTTAATGCAGTTATTGATGAAAGACTTGATGAAATTGACATAAAATGGAGCGACAATGGATGCGTGTGTGTTATAATGGCTTCAGGGGGATATCCTAAAGAGTATGAAAAAGGCTTTGAGATATTTGGTTTGGATGAAGCTGAAAAAGATAATAATGTTGTTGTTTTTCATGCAGGAACAAAGGTGGAAAATGACAAATACATAACAGCAGGGGGACGAGTTATAGGAGTTACTGCATTAGAGGATAACTTGGATTTGGCAATTAAAAAAGCTTATGAAGCTGTTGAAAAAATAAGTTTTAAAAATGCTCATTATAGAAAAGATATTGGGGTAAAATAAAAGAATTTTTGAGGTGGGGTTGATTTTATGGCGGGGAAACATATTTGTATTGACATTGGTGGTACAAAAATTTTAGGGGCTATAATTGACGAGGATAACAAGATAATTTGCGAAGTTAAAAAGAAAACCAAGGCTAATAAAGGTCTTGAAGTGGTGGAAGAGAGACTTTTAAGTGTGGTGGAAGAGCTTTTAGAGAAATCACAAATACCAAAAGAAAAAATTTCTGCAATAGGAGCAGGAGCTCCCGGAGTTATAAATAAATATACTGGGGAAATTATATATTCGCCCAATTTGCCTTGGAAAAATTATAATATAAAAAAAGCCATAGAAGACAAATTAAATATACCTTTTTTTGTTGGAAATGATGCAAATGTTGGCATTATGGGAGAATGGAAATATGGTGCCGCCATAAACAAAAAAAATGTAATTGGAATTTTTGTAGGGACAGGGATAGGAGGAGGAATTATTGTAGATGATAAGCTTTTTACAGGTGCCAATCATCTAGCTGGAGAGCTTGGGCATATGGTTCTAAATCCTGAAGGTCCCTACTGTAATTGTGGACAAAGAGGGTGCCTTGAAGCATATGCAGGAAAGGTGTCTATGACAAGAGAAATAAAGAACCAGATTAACAGAGGAAGAAAGAGTGTTTTGAAGGATTTGATAGATATGGAAAGTTCAGTTATAAGCAGTAAACCTTTAAAACAAGCAATAGATGAAAAAGATGATCTTGCTGTTGAAGTATTAAATAAGGCAATATATTATTTAGCTGCCGGTACAGGTTCTTTAATAAATATATTTAATCCAGAAATGGTGGTATTTGGTGGAGGTGTAATAGAATCTTTAGGTTATTATATTATGCCAATTTTAAAGGAATACATAAAAAAATTTATACTTCCTGGTATGCTTGAAGGAACTGAAATTGTGGAAAGTGTCCTAGGAGACCATTCTATAATATATGGTTCCCTTGCATTAGCTAAAGAAGGGGAATTAGGCTAAATATTAAGTAAAGGTGTTTTTTATTATGTTGGCAACTAAAATAGGTATTTTAGGTGGAACATTTAATCCTATTCATAATGGACATTTAATAATGGCAGAAGAAATACGTGAAACCTTTAATCTAGACAAGGTATTATTTATACCTTCAGGGAATCCACCTCATAAAAGCAGTAAAGAAGTTATTGACAAAGAACATAGATTTAACATGGTTTCTGAAGCTATAGAGGGGAATGTTTTTTTTGAAAAATCCAGGATTGAAGTGGAAAGAGAAGGTTATACTTATACAATTGATACTTTAAAAAAGTTAAAAAAATCACAAAAAGAAAATGTTTTGTTGTATTATATAGTAGGAGCTGATGTTTTATACGATTTGTCAAAGTGGAAAGATTATGAGTTGGTATTTAAAGAGTGTGAATTTATTGCTGCACTAAGACCTGGCAGTGGAATAGAAGATTTTGAAGGGCATATAGAATATTTAAAAACCAAATACCAGGCTAAAATAAAAAAAGCGTATATTCCATTAATAGATATTTCATCTACAGAAATAAGAAAAAGAGTGAAAGAAGGAAGGTCTATAAAGTATTTAGTTCCAGAAAGTGTGGAAAACTATATTAAAGAAAACAAGCTTTATCTGGAATAGTATATATTAGAAGTATATGTGAGAAGTATATGTTGTGTAGATTTAAATGCTAATTTGGTATTAGATTTTAAATTGATTATAAATGCGAGGGAAAAAAATGACCAGAGAAGAAATGAAGATTAAGCTTAAAGACAGTATTACAAAAAAGAGGTTTATTCATTCGCTAAATGTGATGGAACTTGCAGCTGAGCTTGCAGCAGCTCACGGAATTGACCAAGAAAAAGCTGCCATTGCAGGACTTTTACATGATTGTGCAAAAAATATTGAAGCTGATGAATCGTTAAGGCTGTGTGAGGAGTTTCAAATAGATATTATTGATGTAGAGAGGCTACAGCCAAAGCTGCTTCATGGAAAGGTGGGGGCAGTTTTAGCAACAAAAGAATATGGTGTTGACGATGAGGAAATTTTAGATGCAATAAGGCACCATACCCTTGGAAGGGAAAACATGACCACCATGGATAAGATAGTTTTTATTGCTGATTATGTTGAACCAGGCAGAAATTTTGAAGGCATTGAAGAACTTAGAGAACTTGCTTTTACCGACCTTGATAAGACAATGGTTATTTCACTTGATAATATTATAAAGCACATTATAACTAAGGAAGTTTTGATTCACCCAGTGGCAATATTAGCAAGAAATGATTTGATAAAAAAGAGAATGGCAGAGCAACATGTTTATTTACAGGGGTAGTGCCATATGGTATAATTTGAAACGAAAAGACACTTTATGAAAGGAAGGATTGAATTGTGAAACCTGATAATATAGCAAAAATAATAGCTGATATATTGGAAGATAAAAAGGCAAAGGATATAAGAATTATAGATATAAAAGAGCTTTCCACATTGGCGGATTATTTTGTTATAGCCAGTGGAACATCTGTTACCAATATAAAAATGCTTTCCGATGAAGTGGAAAAAAGGATGGAAGAAGAGAATGTAAAGCTTTTACATAGAGAAGGCTACAATAGTGCCAGATGGATATTGTTAGATTATGGCGGTGTTGTTGTTCACATTTTTCATGAAGAAGACAGGGATTTTTATAATCTTGAAAGATTGTGGTCGGATGGTATGAAAGAACACAGCTAAAAATAGAGGTGGAGGTATTTTTATGCATTATAATTTTAGTGAAATCGAAAAAAAATGGCAAAAAAAATGGGAAGAGAATAAGCTTTTTTCTGTACTAAAGGATGATAATAAAGAGAAATATTATGTTCTTGAAATGTTTCCTTATCCTTCAGGCAATCTTCATATGGGACATGTGAGAAATTATTCCATTGGAGATGTTGTGGCAAGATTTAAAAAGATGAATGGCTACAATGTACTACATCCAATGGGTTGGGATTCCTTTGGATTGCCAGCTGAAAATGCAGCTATAAAAAGAAATATTCACCCTAATGAGTGGACATGGTCAAATATAGATAATATGAGAAGACAGCTAAAAGAACTTGGAATGGGATATGATTGGGACAGGGAAGTTGCTACTTGCCATCCTGATTATTATAAATGGACACAGTGGATGTTTTTGCAGCTTTATAAAAATGGTCTTGCATACAAGAAAAAGTCATATGTTAACTGGTGCCCATCCTGTTCAACTGTTTTGGCAAATGAACAGGTGGTAAATGGTGCTTGTGAAAGATGTAGTTCCACTGTTGCAAAAAAAGATCTGGAGCAGTGGTTCTTTAAAATAACAAAGTATGCACAAAGGCTTTTAGACGATATTGACAAACTCAAAGGGTGGCCTGACAAAGTAAAGACAATGCAGCAAAATTGGATAGGCAGAAGTGAAGGTGTGGAAGTTGATTTTAAAGTGGATGGATTTGATAAGTCAGTAAGAATATATACTACAAGACCTGATACTATATTTGGTGTAACATATATGGTTATTGCACCGGAACACTCTTTGGTTAAAGAGTTGATAAAAGGGACAGAACAGGAAAAAGTATGTACTGAGTTTATTGAAAAAATGCAGTTTTTAAATGAAATAGACAGGACATCAACAGATGTTGAGAAAGAGGGAGTTTTTACTGGCAGATATGTTATCAATCCTTTAAATGGGGATAAAGTACCTCTATATTTAGCAAACTACGTATTGGCGGATTATGGAACAGGGGTTGTTATGGCTGTTCCTGCACATGATCAGCGTGACTTTGAGTTTTCAAAGAAATATAATTTGCCTATAAAGGTTGTTATTCAGCCAGAAGGTGAAGAACTTAATGCACAAGAAATGACACAGGCTTATGAAGATGTGGGCTATCTTGTAAATTCAGGACAATTTGACGGTGTAAAAAGTGATGAGGCAATAGATAAAATAATAGATTATATAGAAGAAAAATCCTTTGGAGAAAGGAAAATAAACTTTAAACTTAGGGACTGGCTGATTTCAAGGCAAAGATTTTGGGGTGCACCTATTCCTATTATTTATTGTGATGACTGTGGCATTGTACCAGTACCTGATGAAGATTTGCCAGTTATTTTGCCTGTAGATGTTAAGTTTACAGGAGTTGGGGAATCACCTTTATCATCAAATGAAGAATTTTTAAAGGCGAAATGTCCTAAATGTGGTAAAGAGGGCAGACGTGAAGTTGATACTATGGATACTTTTGTTTGTTCATCCTGGTACTTTTTGAGATATTGTGATCCATGTAATGATAAACTTCCCTTTGACAAAGAGAGTGTGGATTACTGGATGCCTGTTGACCAATACATAGGTGGTGTTGAACATGCAATACTTCATCTTTTGTATTCCAGATTTTTCATGAAGGCCCTTTATGATATGGGATATGTAACTTGTGATGAACCATTTAAAAATCTTTTGACCCAGGGTATGGTTTTAAAAGATGGGGCTAAAATGTCAAAGTCTTTAGGAAATGTAGTAAGTCCTGAAGAAATAGTTGAAAAGTTTGGGGCAGATACTGCAAGACTATTTATATTATTTGCATCTCCTCCTGAAAAGGACCTTGAGTGGAGCGACCAGGGAGTTGAAGGATGTTATAAATTTATAAACAGGGTGTGGAGAATAGTAAATCATTTTATCAATGTTGTAAAAGGTGATTATAAAGTAAATCCTGCTGAATTTACAAAGGAAGACAAAGATTTGTGGTTTGTTATAAATAATTCAGTAAAAAGGGTAACCGGGGATGTTGGAAACAGGTTTAACTTTAATACGGCAATAAGTGCTATAATGGAGCTTGTAAATGCATTTTACAATTATAGTGACAAGGTATCTGATGAAAAGAAGAACAATGGAATAATAAAAGCAGGTATTGAAAAAATGATACTTATGCTGGCTCCATTTATTCCTCATGCAGCGGAAGAATTGTGGCATTCTATAGGCAAAGAGGGCAGCGTACATGAAGAAAAATGGCCTGAGTATGACGAAAGTGCATTGGTTAAAGATGAAATAGAAATTGTAGTTCAGATAAATGGAAAAGTAAGAGATAAAATTGTTATTCCAGCAGGGATAGATAAAAAAGAAATGGAAGAAAAGGCATTAGAAAGTGAAAAAGTAAAAGCTGCACTTGAAGGAAAAAATGTTATAAAAGTAATTTCAGTGCCTAAAAAGCTTGTGAATATTGTGGCAAAGTAGTAAATTTTAAAGTGATATAAAACGTCAAAAAAGACTCCTTACTATGAGCAGGGAGTCTTTTTAAAATTTATTTTTTTCAATTATACTTCGGGATATTTTTTTAAGTGTAATTCTAAGAAGTATAAATGCTATAAGAAAAATTATTGTTCCATTTAAAATCCGTTTAGGAAGTGATTTTTTTGTGGTATTATCAGGTGTTTCACTTGCCTTATTTGTTGTGAGTTTTTGTTCTACAGTACGGGTTGCAATTAAATCCACTTTTCCAAGTGACTGCTGGCCGTTTTTTATTTCTATACTGCCTAATATATCTCCTTTATATACGGGGGCAGTAATATTTTCCATTATGTTTTTTTCAAAAGTAAGATCTTTAATGCTTGTTCCCTTTGGAAGTACGCATCTAAAATCTTCTGATACAAGTAAATCTAAATTGCTGTTTCCTGAAGCATCGGAGATATGTACAGTTTCAGCATATGAATTTTTAGCAAGTACATGGGTTAGAGAATAATTTTTAAAGCCGTATTCTAGAAGCTGCTGTGAATAGGTAAAAACATCTTTATATTTTTCAACTCCCATTACAACGGCAATTAATTCCATTCCACTTTCATCCCTTGCAGACGAAACAAGATTGGCTAACGCCCTGTCTGTATATCCTGTCTTTATGCCTGTAACTTCAGTGTAGTATTCGGATTTAGAAAATAGTAATTGGTTACTGGTATTTAGAAAAATTTCTTCATCATGTTTATTTGTAGGAGGAATAGTGTAATATGTCTTTTTTACTATTTCTCTAAACTCAGGGAGAGACATAGCATGCCTTGCCATAATTGCTAAATCATAAGCCGAAGAAACATGCAGATGACCATCTGATGTATTGTCCATACCTGATGGGTTTATAAAGTTTGTACATTCAGCACCTAGCTCCTTCGCCCTTTTATTCATTAAGTCAAAAAACTCCTGATGAGAAGAACTTATGTTTTCAGCTATTACATATGCAGTTTCATTTGCCGATCTAATTAAAAGAGCATTTAATATATGAATTAGCTTTAGCCTTTCTCCAGCTATAAGACCTATATGCATACCACCAAGACCAATATTGTCAATAGCAGATTGACTTACAGTTACCATGCTGTCAAGGTCTCCATATTCAATGGCTAAAATTCCAGTCATAATTTTAGTTGTACTGGCAGGATGTAATGGGGTTTTAGAATTATATTCACATAATATTTGACCAGTTTTAGAATCCATTAGAATATATGCCCTTGCAGGTATATTTACAGGTTGGGCATTTAACGGCAAGATGGTTGATATTGCCACAGTTAGCGTTAATATAATAAAAAGTATTTTTTTCATATGTTCCTCCGTCTAAATAGCTTTATTATGTAGTTAAATAGTGTCGTTTAGTCACACCTTATTAAAGTATAACAAAAAACTTGTGAAAAATGTATATAAAAATCTAAAAAAAATCTAGGTAATTAAAGGGAAGAAGTGTTAAGATGTAGAATTATTAATTTAAATGGAGGTAGTGCATATGCTAAAAGAGATATTAAATCATGAAATAACAGTTAAAAGAGGTGTTTTAATTTCTCTTATTGCAGCATTAGTTCTTAGTATGTCAGTGACAGGTTATCTGCTTATGGGGGATTATGGAGAAAATGTAATTATAAAAAAATCAAATGATGATGTGGAAATAAGTTTTGGTAAAGAAGTGGAAGAAGAGGAGATAGAAACAGAAAAAATAAAAGTATATGTAGTGGGGGAAGTAAAAAATCCATCGGTTGTTACTATCGAAAAAGGTCAGATAATTGAAGATGCAGTTCTTTTAGCCGGGGGATTTACAGAAAATGCAGATGTGGAAAATATAAATCTTGCTTATGTGTTAACAGAAAATGTTATGCTGCAAATAAGACCCAAAAAAGATATATCAGAAAAGGATATATCAGAAAAGGATATATCAGAAAAGGATGTGCCAGAAAAAGAGTCTATACCCCAAAATACATCAGAAGAGAAATCTGATAAAATTTTTACTGGCATAAATATTGTGTCGGATAGTGGTGGTGCTGTTGTAGGTGAAAATACAGAAAGTTTAAATTTAAAAATAAATATTAACACTGCTTCTAAAGAACAATTGACTGAATTGCCAGGGGTAGGACCTGCCATTGCTGATAATATAATTGCATTTAGGCAGGAAAATGGCAGGTTTGAAAAAATTGAAGATATAATGAATGTATCAGGTATAGGTGATGCTAAATTTAAGAGATTAAAGGATTTAATAACAGTTGATTAAGACCAAAAGCCCCTCATTCTAAGCTTTTTGACAAATATATAGTTTATAAAGTATAATTAAATTGCAAAGTGAGACTTTTTTGTTTTTCGAAGAGTGAAAGGGGGGCTGGTTTGTTAGATTTATTGTCTAACAAAGCACATTAAATGAAAAGAATATGGATAGTTGCGATGATATCTTTAATGATATTATCGGGATGCAATAACTCCAAGTCTTCTAATGAGAATGGTAATTTAGAGAAAATGGATTTAAAAGCTGTTGCAACTGATTTTGCCGAAAATTATGTAGTAGAGGATGAACAAGAGGAAGAAGAGACGATAAAAGACATAATTCTTTATTTTAGTGATTATCAAGCGGAGTATACAGTTGCTGAAACAAGAAATGTGGAAATTAAAGGAAGTGTAGAAGAGACTATTTTTGAAGAGTTGAAAAAAGGACCTAAAAATGAAGGACTATACGGTGTAATCCCTGAGGGAACGAGACTGTTGTCCATTCATGCGGAGGATGGGGTTTGTACAGTGGATTTATCAGAGGAATTTGTATCAAACCAACCAGGAGGAACGGCAGCTGAGTCTATAACTATAAATTCTATTGTAAACACATTGACAGAACTTGAGCATATAGACAGTGTACAGTTCCGTATAGAGGGAAATGTGAGGGAAGTTCTTGTTCACCACGCTTTAGACAGACCAATTAAGAGAAATGAAAATGTAATTAAAAAATAAGAAAATAAAAAACCAGCTTCTAAAAGCTGGTTTTTTATTTAGAAGCCATTAAAGGCAAAATAAAAACAGTTCTTATTATATAACCTAAAAATATTGAAATTATGGGCAAAACAAAGAGATACAAAAATGCTTTTCTATATCGTTTATTTCTTATTTTTTTAAATTTTTCTACCCTTTTTCTTCTCATTTATGTCCTCCACAAATTTATGCTTCTTTTCAAATTGTTTAAAATATTATACCACACATTTACAAAAATTATTATTTCCAGGGAAAATTTTAGGGAAAGCAGTTTTGCTATACTAGAAAAAGCGTTGTCAGGTTAATGTTGATTATTTAATCTTAAAATGGTATTATACATTTATAAATAAATTAAAGAAGGTGATTAAAATAGTTAAACGCATCTTGGTTGTACTACTTGTTATGGTACTTTTCGTAACCATGCTAACAGCTTGTGGAGCAAAGGAATGTAATATTTGTTCAGAGGTGAAGCGAGGAGAAACTGTAGACATTTTTGGAGAAGAAGTACATATTTGCAACGATTGCATAAAAGAGATGGAGTCTATGTTGCAAGAATAGAACATTGATTTTAGGTCCCAAGCACAATATCGTTCTTAAGCCTATCTTTAATGCTTATATAACTTTAGAAAATATTTTATATTTAACGATTAATTGTGCTTGGCAAATGACCTAAAATTTAAGATATAAAATATGCTTTATAAAGTTCTTCCTTTGTTATGTGTCATTTCATTAAAGTCCATGAATTATTAAAGTCCATGAAAAAAATAACTTTTGCGTCCATGAAAAAAATAGCTTTTGCGAACTTATATAGTAAAAACTAAGAGATAAAATACAGGGGGGAAGTATTGTGATTAAAAAACCTTTTATTAAAGCATGGACTGTTGTTGCATCACTAGCTATTTTATTTGTTATGATGTGTGGAAGTGTTAATATTTTGGCATCCACAGCATATACAGGTATGAGGGATATTACATCTTTAGAGCTTGTAAATGAAATGAGAGTTGGTTGGAATTTAGGTAATACTCTTGATGCCATTGGAGGGGAAACCAACTGGGGGAACCCTAAAACTACAAAGGAAATGATTGATAAAGTAAAAGAAATGGGATTTAATACTATGAGATTCCCAGTTACCTGGGGAGGTCATGTTGGGCAGGCTCCAGATTACAAGATTAATAAAGAATGGCTGGATAGGGTAGAGGAAGTAGTAAATTATGCACTTTCAAATGATATGTATGCAATTATTAATCTTCACCATGAAAATTCTTGGCTTGTACCTACATATGCCCAAGAAAAAAGAAGTACAGAACAACTTGTAAAAATTTGGGAGCAAGTTGCAACCCGTTTTAAAGATTATGGTGATTATTTAATTTTTGAAACAATGAATGAGCCTAGGGTAGAAAATTCTCCTAATGAATGGTCAGGTGGAACACCTGAAAACCGTCAAGTGATAAATAATTTTAATTTGGCAGCTGTAAACACAATTAGAAGCACTGGAGGAAATAATGCAAAAAGGCATATAATGATTCCAGCACATGCTGCATCTGCTATAGATGTTGCATTAAACGACTTGGTTATTCCTAATAATGATGACAGAATAATTATATCTATACATAATTATTCTCCATATTTCTTTGCTATGGACGTTAATGGCACTGCAAGCTGGGGAAGTTCTTCTGATAGATCTTCTCTTGCAGGGGAATTAGATGCACTTTATAATAGGTTTGTTAAAAATGGAAGAGCAGTTGTTATAGGTGAATTTGGTACTATAAATAAAAATAATGAGTCAGATAGAATTGAACATGCGGAATTCTTTGTAAAAGAAGCGAAAAAAAGAGGTATTCCAGTGATTTGGTGGGATAATGGATACAATGAGGCGGGTAAAGGAGAATCATATGCTCTTTTAAATAGAAGAAGCCTTACATGGTATCATCCAGAGATTGCAAAGGCCCTTATAAGAGGGGCAGGTGGAGTACCAGAACCAACATTTACACCTGCTCCAGAGCCAACACCAGATCCAGTAGAAGATATTTTGTATGGGGATTTAAATGGGGATGGAGTTATTAATTCAATTGACTATAATTTATTAGGAAGATACATATTAGAAGTGATAGATGAGTTGCCTGTTGAAAATTATACAGTGGCAGCAGATTTAAATGGAGATGGAATTATTAATTCAAATGATGCAATTTTACTGGGAAGATTTATTTTGGAGATTATAAATGAGTTTCCCGTTGATAAAGGAGCTTAACTATTAAAATCATAAAAAATTTTGTAAAACCTCTTGTCAAATGAGAATAAAGATGTTATAATTTTTAAATGTCGAGTTAATAATTAGTGCCGAAGTGGTGAAATTGGCAGACGCACTGGACTCAAAATCCAGCGGTAGCAATACCATGCCGGTTCGAGTCCGGCCTTCGGCACCAATAAAAAAACCACCAACTTAGCAGTTGGTGGTTTTTTCATTGGTTAGATATTAATTATCAAATGAGCCGTTACATACTTTACCCATAAATAGTATTGTATCATATTTATCATCTGCAATTACAAATACAAATGGTCTGTCTGCAATAAAGGTAGGTCTTAATACTGAAGTTGGGGCTACAGGTATTATTACTACTCCTGCAGCTTCAGTTCCATTTTCATTTACTTCCACTACCGCTTTGTGCAAAACATCGTCAACAAGGGAAGCTATTTCAGACATACCAGAAAAATCTGCATCGTCTTCGAATGCCTTTTCCATACCTAAAGCTTTCAAGCTTTCCTTTATGCTGCCGCTATTGTCTTTAGCATATTCTATTTTAAAACGAGGTAATTTAAGCAATACATCATCATTTTTACTTATACTGTTTTTAATTTCATTCCACTTAAGTAAGTCCATATTCTGAATAAAATCATTTATTGGTGTATTTTTATCAGGAAGAATACAATACATAGCCATTTCCCCGTCACCGTAAGGCAATCTTACAGCTTTATATCCGTCGCCTTCACCATATTCCAGCTCACCTTCTTTAGTCATCATCATAACATTCTCAGTGTTTTTGTCTTCATCGTAAAAAAGAGCCATATCTGTTCTGTCGGCATCGAATTCTTCTGTCCAGGTTCCTTTAAAATACACTGCTGATAAAATATATGACAACATTTCAGCAGGAACCTTGTCTAGCATCTTGTCTATTTTTCCTTCTGTAGCTTCTGAAATCCAATTGTTTATTTCATCTGCAATACCTTCTTCAGAAAAGTCACGAGATTCAACTAATGCATCAAATACATCCTGATTAGTAGATATAAAATCATCTTTAATAATATTATCACCTATTAAAGAATTGATCCAAATTGAATTGCTGTTTTTAAGTTTAACTTCTTCACTAAGCTGGTTAAAATAATTTAATAAATACTTATAGCTATTATTAACCTCTGCAATTTCAAGTCCTTCATAGCCTAAAACTTTTGTCATTTCTTCTCTGGTATCAGTTCCAGCTCCTTGATAGAGTATGGATAATGCAGTTGAAATACAAAAAGGAGAAATGAATACATTTACACCGTCTTCTTCTTTACTGATTTCTTTGAAAATATCAAATGCAAATTTACCGTTTCCTTCAATAAAGTCCTCACTTACACCTTCTGTTTCCTTTTCTTCTACAGGAAATTTAGATAATATACTAAGAATATAGCGCACTAACAAAGTACAATCATTGCTGTTTACATAATTATCTCCATTTAAATCTGCTGCAATAAAATATTCTTCTTCGAAAGCATTTGGGCTACCAAGAACATAACGTTTCATCAAAGTGTAGTCCAAACTGTTTACTTCCCCGTCTCCATTCAGATCACCATAAATAACAGCACTGGTTTTCTGATTATCCGATGCAAATGAATTTGTAACAAACAAAAGGGAAGATAACAGTGCTAAAATAATGACATAAACAATTTTTTTTGACATAAAAACTCCTCCTTAAATTTAAATAATGAAAATATTTAAGGTTTATATAAAAGTAACCTTAGTTCCAAAAAATAATAACATTATTCTATTACAATAATAATTGTGAAGATAACAAAAAGAAATGGGTACGTACTTTATTGGGATTTAGTGTATAAAAATTGCAGGTTGATTAGTACTTTTAAACATTTGTTATTATGTTCAAATTTTATCATGTATTAAAATAAAATGCAATTATATATTTTATAAAGTTAATTATAGAGATATAAAGTTAATTATAGAGAAAAACATTTATAATTTACTAATTAAATACAAAAAAGAACTTTAATTGGGTTATTCTTACAACACTTTAGAGTTGAATGTAATTTACTAAAAAATTAAAGTTTTTAAGGGTTGGGGAAAATCTAAAATTTCCATCAACCCTTTAATGATATCTGTATCTTAAATTACTTTCCACTATATTCTTCCCAGCTAACAATTTCAGAAATATCCTGTCTTTTTTTGTTTTCAGGTGCTGTGTCAGCTGGATACCCCATAGGTAGAAGTGTGATAACTTCTAGGTTTTCAGGAAGGTTTAATAACTCACGGCACTTTGCTGCATCAAATGCACATACCCAACATGTACCAAGTCCTAAATCAGTAGCTGCAAGGGTCATATGGTCAATTGCAATGGCTGTATCTATATCACAGTGGTCTTTGCCATCATTTCTTTTCCATGATTTAGAATGATCCCCGCACACAACAATAATAATAGGAGCGGTCTTGAACCAATCCCTTGGATACGTATCTGCTATTTTACTTTTTGTTTCTTCATTGGTAACCACTATAAAATGAAAAGGCTGTTTATTTACAGCAGAGGGAGCAATTCTAGCTGCTTCAAGGACTTGTAGAATTTTTTCTATTTCTACAGGTTTGTCTAAATAACTTCTTACAGAATATCTTTTTTTAGCCAACTCAATAAATGACATGAACTATTCCTCCTTAATTGATTGTGTTCAACATTTTATTTTTAGCAATTTTCTTACTATATATAAATCAAATATATAATAAATAAAATTCTATGTCAAAGTACTGTGGTAAATAGATATTAGAGTTTTATCTATTTCATATATTTTAAGTTCAAAAAATCTTCCTTGCATTATATAGATTCACAGATAAAACTTGAGGGGAGGGAAGCTGGACAAAAAAAGGGAATGTCTTGTTTTTGACATTCCCTGATTATTTTTATATAAAATTTATAATACTCAAAAACATCCTATTCCTCATCTGGAATAAAGACTTCTTTACTATTTAGTTCACCCATAATCTCATCATAGGCACCACTGTCTTTTATTTTTTTGATTAATGTATTCATTATATCACGTTTTTGTCTTCCTTCATCGTTCTTTTTAAAGATTATAGCAGTATCAAAAGTATCAAATTTCTGTCTCTTTATATTCTTTAGCTGCAGCGCCTTAATTAATTGGTCACACAGGCTCATGGTAGCTATGTATCCGTCTATCCTGCCAGAGTCAACTTTTTGCAGGCCTGCTTCAGGAGGCGCTTCAGGTAAATTACCAAGATACTCTTTGTGTCCTGGTTGAATTTCAACATTAAATTTCTCGTCTAATACATTTTCAGGCGTAAGACCTTCTACATTTTTATTTGTATAAAGTACAAAAATAACGCTTCCAAAGGGTTCAGTGGTATAATAGAACATATTATCACTGTCAGTAATATTATGATTTTTTACATAAGGACAATGACAGTCTGAACTTCCACTTATAACATTCTCTATTGAACGTGCCATTGGAAAAACATCTAAAGTTATTTCTCCGTCATCATATTCCTTGGCCATGGCTTTAACCAATTCAACTATAGGTCCTGTTTTTTCCTCAGTTATTAGTGGTGGAATAACAGGAAGGGAAACTACAATGTTTTTATCATTTCCTGTGCTGGTTTCAGATATTTCAGACTCTTGTACAGGTAGATTTGTTTCTTTAGGAACATCAGCTTCATTATTTTTTCCACTACTAGAATCAACTTCCCGTGCACAGCCAGACAATAAAACAAATATTAAGAATAATAC
>FZPS01000153.1_pt27 | contig 31396 bp, 29 predicted proteins | sample 1817821 | NCBI WGS metagenome assembly FZPS01 (sample SAMEA104158645, study PRJEB21678) | metagenome | place: Germany | collected 2015-04-21
AGAAATCATCTCCAAGCACTTCGCTCGACTTGCATGTGTTAGGCACGCCGCCAGCGTTCGTCCTGAGCCAGGATCAAACTCTCATTTAAAAGTTTGATGTTAGCTCATCTTTGCTGACTAATTTTTTAGTCTTTGAATCGACAAGGACTTATTGTCCTTTTGTCTTTTGGTTTGTTCAAAGTATCTCACACTGTTTAATTATCTAGGTTCATGCTCACCTTGTGAGCTCTAGTCTTTTGCCTATCGGCAAGCGACTCTTATATATTAGCAAATTTATTTTGCTCTGTCAACTGTTTTATATTTAAATCTTATTTAAAGATTATCGTTAAGCGATTTGCTCTTCAGTCGACTTTTATTATGATACAATCTTTTCAAGATAAAGTCAAGACCAAAAAGTAAAATTATGAATATATTTTAGGGAATTTGATGAAATCTAGTCTTCATCCACTATTGCTTCAAGCCACTCCTTCTGTGCCTTTATGGATTCACTGGGTTCTAATTCAAATGCAATATTTATATCCTTCAGGGCTTCTTTATACTTCTCAACTAGGATATAGCTCACACCCCTATTATAGAATAACTTATAGTCTTTTGGACATGAATCTATCCCCTTAGTGAATATATCAATCGCCTTTATAACATCACCCTTATTATAATAAATAATTCCTAGCTCATTAAATAGGTCAGGATCATCATCCCTTAGTTCTATGGCTTTAATTAAATATTCAATTGCTAAATCATCTTGCTGGAGTCCCAAATAGGACTTAGCAATAGAGAAGTTTAAGTTCCAATTATCCTCATACTTGGGCATTAATTTCAGGAAAAAATTAAGAGCTTTCTCATAATCATTGTAGGCTAAATAGGTTATACCCGTTTCAAATACTACATCATCATCAATTCTATCGATTTCATTCCTGATCTCTTGTACCAGAACCTCATCCTTGCTCTTGGAAATGAATTTTTTCCAGGTTAAGCTTGCTTTCAGGTATTGCTCTAAATACAGGTAATGGTAGCCTAGCTTGTAATATGATAGAGCATATTCCTTATCTATATCTAAAATTGATTCAAATAAGCTTGTTGAGAAATCCAAAAAGTCATTTCCCTTTTCATCATCTAAATCTATAAACTTCCTTGCTAGACCTTCAATACCTAATCCATAATTGAATATTGCATCGACATTATTAGGGTCCAATGCCAACAAGGCTCGAAGCTTAATACAACCATCATCAAATCTATCTTCTTGTAAATCCCTTACCCCTGTAAAAAAGATATAATCCTCTATCTTATCATCATAGGCATATAGTATCTCCTTATATTCCTTTAGATATGGAAAATTATCATCTGTTCCTATGGTATAGATTATTCCTTCTACAAAATCGCTGATCCTTATCTCTTCTTCAAAGACTCCACCTTTTATGCCTTCAATCAGTTCTTTTGTCAAAATTGGGAGTGGGATATCTGCCCTTATAATATACCCCTTTAAGTCTACAAATGAATCATCTTGTAGCTCTATAAAAGTTAGATTGTCTGTTTTCTCTTTAAAATATTTATCTACAGTTTCCATATTATACTCCTAACTAAAATTTATTCATAAACATTCTCTTTCTTCTAGTACTAGTGCTTAAGAGTTTATATAGATGTCCTCTATAAATCATCATTATAGTAAAAACAACCTGGGCTATTGAGTATAGGGCGATTATTTTTATATCTGTAGTGAAGGTGAATGATATATGGGTATCAAAAAATCCCAGATGAAGATCTCCCGTTATTAAATAAAGTAGGGCAAAGAATGATAGGCTTGGTATGCCCCAATTCAACCAGTTCTCCTTCATAAAAACTAGGGTCTGCACTATGCTCTCCCAAGGATCATAGCTTTTTAGATATATGGTTTCTGCTAAGGGGTTAAAGATTAATGGTACTAGGAACATGACCACAAAATATAAGCCAAAGGTGAAGGATGGTTGAATATTTATTAGCATATTGCCAGGCAAGCTCAATAATAACCTTGCTATATAACCAATGAATATAATCACATATATCTTCCTTAAGAAATAACCAAATCCGTATTTAAAATCATCTATGGTAACCCTGTTATAATTTATTACATTAAATAGTAGGTATAAATAGTTGGAAACCATGGCACTTATTATAAGTGCATTGATTATACCTGCAAAAATAGATATGGGTCCTGTAATAAGGGCTCCAAAGAGGCTGTAAATTATATAGTTTAGTACTGTATATATAAACCCTGTAAAAACTATTAACCAGTTCTTTTGAAAACTCTCTAAGGTCTTACTTCCTGCTTCCTTATTTACATAGATAATATCCTTAATAATGTCCAACTAAATCATCTCCCTTACTATTTCGCTGATATCAAAGGCATTAGCCCTGGTAATGACCCCTTCCATATACTCAAATAGAATATATGTCTCGCCTGGTCTACCCTTCCCTCTATAATCATTCTCTATTAGATCTATTACATCCAAATCAAATCTCTCTATTCTAACCTTGTTTATTAGTTTTTTTGTTGGCAGTCTCCTATGGACCTCTGTAAGCCTAGACAGGATTTCCTCCTTTCTTAAAACATCATGGAGGTTTATTATGTCCCACTTTGAGTTATCAACCTGATTTGGTAATTTGAGTCTTAGATTCTTGTTGTTCAAGATAAAATCGAATTTTAGAATATCAAATATAGATAACTCATTTTCAAATCCCTTCATCTCAATAAAGTCCATTAAGATCTTATATAAACTGCTTCTCTTATGCAAAACCCTATGATAACCCTTTTCCTTCCAGTAGCTTGATAACTCCTCATAAAAATCAAAGGGAGATGGATAATGGGTCCTTATCAAGTAGTTTAATGTATGCTCAAAATAGCCTTCATTGTAGTACTTTTCTACCAGGTCTTCAATGGCCTTCAGCTTTAGTAACTCCTCATATGATATATTCTTGCTCTCTAAAACTTCATACGGGGGCTCATCTATATATTTATATCCATATTCTTCCTCAGCTAATCTCAAACCAGAGCCCTTCAATAATTTTAAAAAACCTAGTTGAATTTTTTCAGCCCCTAGATTATACACATCATTAAAGGATTGTTTAAAGGTATCATATCCTTCATAAGGCAAGCCTGCAATCAAGTCCAGGTGCTGGTGGATGTTTTTAAAGGATTTAATTGTCTTGACAACTTGACTCAGTTTAGTAAAATCCGTAGTCCTACTTATAGTATCTATGGTATCAGGATTGGTGGATTGGACCCCTATTTCGAATTGAAATAGCCCTTCTTTTGTATCCTTTAAGAAGTTTAGAAACTCATCATCCATTAGGTGGGCAGTAACCTCAAAGTGAAAGTTTATATCTTCTGGATCCTTATCCTTAATGAACTTCATTATCTCCATGGCATGCCTTTTGTTGGCGTTGAAGGTTCTGTCTACAAACTTTATCTGCTTAGCCCTTCCTTCAATAAGAGTTGTTAAATCTCTCTTTACCCTTTCTATGTCAAAATACCTGACCCCTTTAAAGGTTGATGATAGGCAGTATTGACAATTGTAAGGGCATCCCCTGGAACTCTCGTAATATACAATTCTATTCTCAAACTCCCCGACCAGGTCCTCATAGGGAGAAGGAATGGTGTTTAAATCCCTAATCAAGTCTCTTTCAGGGTTTTTTATAATCCTATCACCTTGTCTATATATCAGACCCTCTATGTCTTTTAAGTTAATCCTCTTACCAGACAAGCTTGTTATGAATTCCTTAAAGGGCTCTTCTCCCTCACCATAGATAATATAATCTATATAGGGGATGGACTTCATCATTTCATCACCATCATAGGAGACTTCCGGACCTCCCAATAGGATTTTTAGTTCAGGCCTAACCAGTTTTAAGATTTCACACACCCTTAGGGTTTCCTTTAAATTCCAAATATAGGTAGAAAATCCAACCACATCTGGATTTAGATTGTATATTTCAGAAGCGATAAATTCAGGCTGCTGATTTATAGTGAACTCGTAGATGGGGATAGAGACTATATCCTCCACATACTTCGATAAGTATCGAATTGCTAAGTTGGAATGAATAAACTTTGAATTTAATGAAACTAATATGGTCTTCATAGTAAACCTACCTTTTTAGTGATTTTCTTTCCCCTACCAGTATTGATTGTTTTTGTCAAAAGATGTAGAATATATAATAGATTAAGGAAAGGAGCCGCATAATGAATAATTTCGATAAAATTACAATACAAGAAATGTCCAAGTCTGATATGCTTTTAATAATCCAGGCCCTAGAATATACTGGCCAAAATACTAAAATTGATGATTTTTTAACCCTAAAGGATAGCTTTATAAAGGAACTATCTATCTTATCCGAGATTCCAGAAAAAGATTTTATAGACTACCTTCAAAGGGAAGCTCAAGCCCTCTAGCGTAGGTTCCTTTTAAATAAATAATTTCCTGATTTTGTACTTATTAAAGAAGTTAAGCCATCAGCTCTGACTTCTTTTTTTATTACCTTGGAATGGTTTAGTAGGGAGTGGTAAAACATATCCCCCTCTTCAAAGCCAAATATATCAGGCAGGACATAATCATTTATTTTAAGATCCTCTAGGGGTATCCTACCTTTTCTCAATTTTGAGAGATACTTATTTAGATTTACATAAAATACATCAAGGGTTTCTATATCAGTTTCTTGGGTAGCTCCATATATGATCCTACCTATAGAAGTAGTTGGCATTCCCTTGTTTAAAATCCCTAGGCAATCCTGCAAGTTCTTGTACATATCAGATTTTACACCATTTAAGACATTTAAGATGTTTATCCTTTCCCTTTCAAAAGAAACCCTAATGCTATTAGGTAGCCTATCAATATCTAACCTAAAATCCTGTCCATGCCTTTCAAGTAAGTCCCTTTGTGAAAAATTGATAATATACTCCTTTAAACCATCTATCAGGTCCTGATTCTTTTGGGTTGACAAATATATCAATACCCCAATCATTAGCCACTCCAATAGATTATTAATGCTTCCAGAAAAAAAGAGGATATTCTTGATCAATTGCTTTTCGATGATACCTAGGTCTGTATTTGACACGATTATGGGTATCAATCTAGTGTAATAAGTCTCATCGTAATAATTTAGATAACTGTTTCCATCAAATCCTTTAAAAGTAGATAAGGGGGAAGCCTCCCCCTCTATACAATACTCCATCCAAAGTTTTAATTCTTCCTTAAATCTCATATAGTCTATTTCATTGCCTACTTCTTTCTCTAGCGGAAGTAAGGATTTTACAGTTAAAACTGTTAGTTGGGTTATATAGGTGTTCTTCATATTTAGTCTTAGGTCTTCCAGGATGATGTTAGGCATCAATCCTTCTAGATCTATAAAAGTCATGCTATCACCTACATCTTGTTTGGCGCCTCTATTCCTAAGAGGCCTAAGCCTACCTTAATGGTATTCTTAACCAGGTAGGTTAGTAAAAGTCTTGCCTTCCTTAGTTCCTCATCTTCCACAATTATTTGGGCATTATGGTAGAATTTATTGAAGCCCTTGGCTAGTTCAACAATCTGTCTGGTAATGAAGAAGGGTTCGTTCTTTTCCATAGCGTCCATAACAACACCTGGGAAATCATATATCATTCTGATAATATCAATCTCATCCTCTGATAGTAACAGATTAATATCTACCTGATCTCCTATATTAAAACTGCCCCTTTCAAGAAGAGAGTTAGCCCTAGCGTGGGTATATTGGACGTAGGGACCTGTCTCTCCATCAAAACTTAGGGTTCTTTCCCATGAAAAGACATAGTCCTTAATTCTCTGATTGAATAATTCCTGGAAGATTACAGCTCCTATACCGACCTGTTTAGCCACTTCTTTTTTGTTTTCCAAGTCGGGGTTTCTTTCATTTATAATCTCTAAGGTGCTTTCAACTGCCTTATTAAGGACATCCTCCAAAAATACTACTCTACCCCTTCTGGTGGATAAGGGACCGTCCTCCAGACTTACCATGCCAAATGGTATATGGATACAATCCTTGGCCCATTCGTAACCCATCAGTTCAACTACCTTGAACCATTGTTGGAAGTGGAGGTTTTGTTGGGAGGCAACCACGTAGATATTCTTATAGAAATCATAGGTTTCCTTCCTGTAGATGGCTGCGGCAATATCCCTAGTGGTATAAAGGGTGGACCCATCACTCTTCTTTATCAAGGCTGGTGGCATCCCGTATTCTTCAAGGTCTACAAGATAAGCTCCCTGGGATTCCTCTAAAAGATTTTTTTCATTTAACTCATCTAAAACCCTCTGCATCTTGTCTGAATAAAAGCTCTCGCCTGCATAGGAATCAAACTTGATATTGAGCATGTCATATACCCTGTTGAACTCCTTTAGGCTGACTTCCCTTATCCAACTCCAAAGCTCATAGGCTTCTTGGTTGCCATTTTCCAATTCCTTAAACCAATACCTAGCCTCATCCTTTAATTCTGGTTTTTCTTCTGCTTCTTCATTGTATCTTACATAGAGTTTTAAAAGCTCGTTGATAGGGTCCTCTTCAATAACTTCCTTGTCTCCCCATTTTTTATAAGCTGATATAAGCATACCAAACTGGGTACCATAATCTCCTAGATGGTTAATGGCTATGGTATTGAATCCCAAAAACTTATAGATCTTGTATAGGGCATTACCAATTACAGTTGTCCTTAGGTGACCCATATGGAATGGTTTAGCTATATTGGGCGAAGAATACTCGACTATGACAGTCTTGCCCTCTCCTAGCTTAGAAGACCCAAACCCATCCCCTTTGGACAGAACTTCTTCAATAACTGTTTCCACCAATTTTGATTTATCTATGAAGAAATTCAGATAGGGTCCCTTGTTTTCAATTTTTTCAAAGTAGTCACTGTTTACAAACTTGCTAGCCAAGTCCTCAGCGATCAGATTGGGAGCCTTCCTAAAAATCTTGCTTAGTTTAAAGACGGGGAATGCATAATCCCCCATATCATAAGATGGTGGAATCTCTATGGAAGCAGCAATCTCATCCCTAGTTAATGAATCAACCTCCTGAATGATTAAATCTATAACCTTCTCATTAAAATTTATCATTAGTACCTCCTAATTTCCCTTATATTTTCTTATTTTATTTCCAAAACAGTGACCCCTGTCCCACCTTCTGCATATTTGCCGATCCTGTGAGATTTTATAAGTCTATGCTGTTTAAAATAACTTTGTAAGCCTTCCCTTAAGGCACCTGTTCCCTTACCATGGATAATATATACTTCCTTAAATCCTGCCAGGTAAGAGTCATCAATATATTTGTCCAATTCCAAGATAGCCTCTTCTATAGTCCTTCCTCTTATATCCAGCTCATTTTTAATGGTTTTAGACTTGGAGCTGATAAGGGTCTTTGACTTCTTTTCCTGCTTAGCTTCTACTTCTCCACTGGTCCTCCGTAAGGTGCTTATATGGACATTAACCTTCATTATTCCCACTTGGACTGTCACATTACCATTTTCATCAGGTCGGGATAATACTTCCCCTTTTTGATTCAGGCTTAATACTTCTACGGTTTCACCAATCTTTAAATTCTTTGGCGGTTTCTTGGATTTAACATTTAGTAAATCCTTGACTAAGGAATTATCAAGTTCATCTATCTGAGATGAAAGCATATCCTTAGCTTCTTGGATCCTACGATTTTTTTCCCTATCTACCTGGCGGGAAATATCTCTCAACTCGGATATTATTAGATCCGATTGGATTTTGGCCTCTTGAAGAATATCCCTAGCCTCCTCCTTGGCCTTCCTAATTATATCCTCCCTCATCCTACGAGTCTTTTCTTTTTCCTTAGCAAGGTCCTCTCTTAAGTCTTCTATTTCCTTCTTCAGCCTTTCTGCCTCTTCCCGGCTTTCTTCGGTCTTGATCCTATCCCTCTCAATGGCCTGAAGGACGTCTTCAAACTCTATATTCTCCTGGGAAATCAAATCCCTGGCATAGCTAATAATATAGTCTTGTAGACCTAGGCGCCTAGATATCTCAAAGGCATTTGACTTACCTGGCACACCTATTAAGAGTCTATAAGTAGGCCTGAGGGTCTCTACGTCAAACTCAACAGATGCGTTTCTTACATTCTCTGTGGTTAGGGCATAGAGCTTTAATTGGCTGTAGTGGGTAGTGGCAATGGTTCTAACCTGCATCTTTAGCAGGTGGTCTAGTATTGACATGGCCAAGGCCGCCCCTTCAGTCGGGTCCGTACCTGCCCCTAACTCATCAAAGAGGACCAAGCTATTAGGTCCTACATTATTCAGAATGTCCACTATGTTAGTCATATGGGATGAAAATGTGGATAGGCTTTGCTCGATGCTCTGCTCATCTCCAATATCAGCAAAGATCTGGTCAAATACTGCAATCTCTGAATTGTAATCTGCTGGTATATGAAGTCCAGACTGAGCCATTAAGGTTAGTAATCCAACTGTCTTTAAGGTGACTGTCTTTCCTCCTGTATTAGGACCTGTAATGACTAGAGATGTAAACTCGTCACCCAAATAGATATCAATAGGAACTACGTTTTCCACGTCTAGGATGGGATGTCTAGCCTTTTTTATGTTGATAAAGCCCCTATCATTTAAGCTTGGCTTGGTAGCCTTCATATCTAGGGCTAGTTTACCCTTGGCAAAGACAAAATCCAAATACTGGAGGATACTCTGGTTGTTAAGTATAGCATCAGCCTCAGCTGCTACCATACTTGATAGCTCAGCCAGTATCCTGGCAATCTCCTCTCTTTCCTTGATTTCCAATTCCCTTAATTCATTATTTAACTCCACCACTGCCATAGGCTCCACAAAGACTGTAGCCCCACTGGAGCTGATGTCATGGACCAGACCTGGTATATTCCCACGGTTTTCCTGCTTAACTGGGATTACAAACCTACCCTCCCTGATGGTGACTATACTGTCCTGGAGGTACTTCTTATGGGTTTGTGAGTTTATAATGGAATTTAGCTTGCTCCTGATAGCTTCATTCTTGCCTAGTATCTGTCTCCTAATGCTCCTCAGGGTGTTACTGGCATTGTCAGATATTTCATTTTCACTGATTATAGCATTGTTTATCTCATCTTCTAAGGATTTAAAAACCCTTAAGTCCCTTATCAAGCCTTCAATTATTGGATAGCTTGATGCTTTGTCTGATTTATCATCCTTAATAAATTCCTTTAGACTCCTGGATACCCTAAGGGAATCCGACACCTTCAAAAGGGCTCCTGGGGTCAAGGATCCGCCTATTTCAGCCCTTCGAACCTCAGGGCCAATATTGTGGATCCCAAATAGGGGTGGGCTGCCCCTGTTGATAAGTATAGATAAGGCCTCATCCGTCTCATCTAACAAGGTCAATATATCATCCATATTGGTCCTAGGCTTGACCCCATTGATTAACTCTCTTCCTAATTGTGACTCTGCCTTTTCCAAAAGCAGGGCCTTTATCTTATTATATTCTAAAACTCTTAAGGTCTTCTCATTCAATCCGTATCCACCTCTTTAAAGTATGCCCCTATAGTAGTGTCCTTTGGTTATATTTGTATGTTTCTTGAAATCCTCAACGAAGGTCACGGCCTCGTCCTCATCGATTCGAGAATGTATATAGTTATAGTAGACAGCTTGAATTTGTCTAATATTGTCTTTTTCAATGGTAAAATCCAACCTAAAGCTTGAAAGTCCAGACCTAGCTATGGACTTTAAACTATCTAAAACCATGATGGGAACTGCGTTAAAGATAGTAGTATTGATACCCTTTCTTTCCATATAAAAGGTCATATCCATCCTATCCCTTAGGCCATAACCCCTAGCAAAATTACAGCTTGCACAGTCCCTATCATCCTTACAACCCTTTACCAGGGCCATTGGACAAGTCTTCATAACCATCAAGGGTAGATAACCATATACTATGGCTTCCATTGATGAGCCTACCTTACCTGTGATGCCTTTAATTTGCTCCAGAGTTAGCTCAGGGGATAGGGTCTGACCCCTAAGTCCTAAGGACTTTAAGTATCTAGCAGTATAGCTATTGAAGACGTTTAAACCTATGTCCCCATGTAGATTTAGCCTATACCTGTTTCTCATATGATGCAGGGTCCCCAAGTTAGAAACTGATATACCATCTATCTTATCCTCTATTGGTCTTATTATTTTATCTAACTCTTCTAACTCTTCCTTATATAGGATTCTTTCTGTCCAGAGATAGACCTCCTTACCCTTGGACTTTAATTCTTGGATTATTTCTTCTACATCTTCATAGAAGCCTAGATAAACCCTATCTAGCTTATCCTTATCCAGTTGCTCATATTGGCTTCTAGTGCTTACCCTTATGTTTAATTTAGGTATAGGGAGGTAACTCTGTCTTTTAGTATATTCCAACAGGGATTGAATCTTTTCCTCGAAATCCGCATCTGATAAACTTTTCCTCTTATTGAAATTTGCCACCGTTTGGTTGAGGCTCTCTATGGCCTCCCTTCTCAATCTATTTAATACAGCCATGGGTAAGAATGAACCTGACTCCAGGCTAATCTCTAGTTTGTTTAAATAATAATTTGTATTTCCTAGCTTAGATAATTGCTTTTTTATACTTTTCTCATCCAAGCTAATATTTTCTCCTTTTTCCACTAAAAAATCAAGGGTTTCTTCCACCCTATAGTCCTCATATTTTAGCTCCAGCCTTGGTTTTTCTCCTATTTTTATATCTATCCTCATATCCAGAGGATAGCTTATCTTCTTATCTTGATAGGAAGACTTGGCCCTTGCAAGTAGACTCTCACTTGAGGTCTTATAAACAGGCGAACCTTTTTCTATAAATCCTGATTTCTCAAAAACCAATACGTTACCCTTACTTAAGTTAATGGGAACCTTAAAGCCCTTAAAATCACCGTTTTTAAGGGTTAGCTCAATTCCGTCGCCCTTTTCTACATCATCTTGTAACATAATATAGACCCTGTACTTATCTACCCTACTTACATAGCCAAGAAGGCTACCCCTATTATCAGGCCTATCATAGGAAATATAAGTCCTACCAAAATCCCCTAGGCCTAAACCCTTAGTAAACTCCCGATTGAATATCTGGGTGACATCCTTCTTATCTCCTTCTGTAATGGCCTCCACACCAAAGTCCAAGGCCTTCCTATAATTGGCTACAATGGTTGCTACGTATTCTGGCCTCTTCATTCTGCCTTCAATCTTTAAGGAAGTGATCCCACTTTCTATGAGCCTATCTAAATGCTCCAGAGTATTGAGGTCTCTAGGACTGATTACATGTTTCTTATCCCAATCCTGAACCAGCCTTCCCATATTGTCAACTATGGAGTATTTCATCCTACAGGGTTGAGCGCATCGACCCCGGTTGCCACTTCTCCCCCCTATCATGCTGCTCATGAGACACTGGCCGGAATAGGATACGCACAAGGCCCCATGAACAAAGCTTTCAAGCTCCATAGTTGTACCAGCTTTTATCCTTTTTATTTCCTCTAAGGGGGTCTCCCTAGCCAAGACTATCCTAGAAAAACCTAGCTCTTCAAGCTGTTTGGCCCCATCTAAGTTATTGATAGTCATTTGGGTGCTGGCATGTAAATCCAGCTTAGGGAATAGTTCCCTAACCAGGCTTGCTAGCCCTAGGTCCTGGACAATAATTGCATCCACATCTATCTCATAAAGAAACCTTATATAATCTAAGGTTTCCCTCATTTCCTTATCGTCAATTAAGATATTCACCGTTACATATACCTTAACCTTGTGTAAATGGGCATACCTAATAGCCTCCTTTAATTCCGAAGAATCAAAGTTGGTTGCACTATGCCTAGCATTGAATAGTTTTCCACCTAAATATACTGCATTTGCCCCATTCTGCACAGCTGCATAAAGGGCTTCTTTCCCACCAACTGGTGCTAATAACTCAACTTGTCTTTCCACTAATTATTTCCTTCCTTTTTAAAGGAGCCTGTTTCCTCCTCTAACAATCTTATGTATTCCGTTAGCTCCTTCTTAGTTTCTATAAGTTCAATTTGATTTTGGAAGTTCTTGTCTTGAAGTAGCTTTAGCTGTTCCTTATAGTCTTGGATTTCTTCATCCTTTAGCTTACCTTCTTCCCTATAGGCTTCTATATCCTTTTCTAAATTCTCCTTTTCATTTCTAAGCGAGGATATGCTTTCTAAATATTCCTTACTTCTTAGCTTTAATTCATCGATTTCAGCCCTTGCAGCTTTCAATTCATCTTCCAGTACACTATATTTCTCAAGGGGGTCCTTGGTTTTTAGTTTTAGTTCCTCTAATTCATCCTTTACCTTGTGTAGCTCATCAGCTATATGTAAAGCTGCCAAGGTTGCTGCCATGGTAGGGCTTAATCTATCATTCTTTGCAGCAAGATTTCTTATCATCTTGTCTACATAGTAGGCTAAATCCCTGATATAGTCTTCATTGTCATAGCCAATAATTGTAAAATTTCGACCGTCAATTATTACATCTACCCGTTGTTTATCTGGCATAACCCTCCATACCTCCCATCAAATATATGTATATTATACTACATAATTCCCATAAGGAAATAGGAGTAGATTAATCTACTCCTTAACTTCTTAATACTCCATCCAATTTGTTTTGCAGGTCTTCGATAATAGAAGTTTGAATTTGGTTCACTTCATCGTCAGTCAGGGTTTTTTCATGGGATCTGTAGACTATGGAGAAGGCTATGCTCTTCTTGCCTTGAGGAATTTGGTCTCCCTTGTATATGTCGAAGATCTCCACTTGCTCAACGAGCTCCTTGCCATTTTCTAGAACGATATTTTTGATGTTTCCGAATAATACATCTTCATCTACTATTACGGCTAGGTCTCTGACTACAGACGGATATTTAGGTAATTTTTTGTATTCTCTTTCAAAGTTACAGAACTTAACTATCTTTTCAAAATCTATTTGAGCAGAATATACCCTAGTGTCAATCTCGTAATTCTCACAAGCATCCATATGGACTTCACCTAGGATACCTAGCTCTTCTCCCTTATAAAGAATCTTAGCTGTTCTTCCTGGATGGAAGGTTGGATTATCCTCTTCTCTTATATAATCAAGGTTTTCAATCCCTAGCCTGGCTAAGAGAATGTCCAGGGATTCTTTTAGGTAATAGAAGTCCCCCTCTCCATAAAACCCTATAGATAGGACCTTCTTCTCATCAGGTAAATTATCCTCTGAATCTTCAGTTGGTATAAAGGAATTTCCAATCTCAAAGGCATACATCCTGTCTATTCCCCTATTGTAGTTTCTTGATAATAACTCCATCATAGTAGGAAGGAGGGTGGTTCTCATTACACTATAGTCCTCACCCAAGGGGTTCATCAGCTTAATATAATTCCTTAAGTCACTGTCTTGAGGTAGATTTATCTTGTCATATGCCCTAGGACTTATGAAGGAATATGTCATCACTTCGTTATAACCTAGTCCAATTAAGATCGCTTTAGCCTTATCCTCTATAACCTTACTATAGGGTTTTTGTCCCCTGGTTAAGACACCAGTAAGGGGCTTGCTTTCAATATTATGAAAGCCATACAATCTTCCAATCTCTTCGATTAGATCAGCCTCTATATGCAGATCCAACCTATAGGTAGGTATCGTAGCATGGATTAAATCGTCCCTTAGCTCTGATTTTATGCCTAGGGAATTTAGGTAGTTCAGCATGGATTCTATGCTTAAGTCCAAGCCTAGTAGCATATTGACCCTGTTGGGCCTAACAGTAACTACCTTTTCTTCCTTCTTCTCTTTATAAACATCAATGGATGAACCTACAACCACTCCTGCCTCGATTAATTCTACCAGCTGACATGCCCTATCAACAGCCTTACTAGCTAGGTTAGGGTCTATCCCCTTTTCATTTCGATTGGATGCTTCTGACCTTAGTCCGTAGCGTTTGGATGTCATCCTTATACACTTAGGATTAAAGTTTGCTCCTTCAAAAAGGACAGCAGTAGTCTCATTGGTTATTTCAGAATCCAATCCACCCATAACACCAGCCAGGCCCACTGGCTTGTTCTTATCAGCAATGACTAAGTCGGATTCTACTAGATTTCTTTCCACATTATCCAGGGTTACCAGGGTTTCTCCCTCCCTGGCCTGGCGAACTATGATTTCCTTACCATCCAACTTGGATACATCGAAGGCATGCAAGGGCTCGCCATACTCCAGCATCACATAATTGGTGATATCTACAATATTATTGATGGGCCTCATTCCGGCCTCCATTAGTTTTAGCTGCATCCATAGGGGTGATTCTTGTATTTTAACATCCTTGATTACCTTGGCATAGTACCTTGAGCAATTCTCGCTTTCAATAGTTATACCATTTAGGTAGTCAGATATATGATCTTCTTCCTTCGCTATGGAAATATCTGGTTCTTCCAAAGGTATATTAAAGGTGGCAGATGCCTCCCTAGCCATTCCGATAATACTTAAGCAGTCTGGTCTATTGGGGGTTATCTCGAGTTCTATGATTTCGTCATTTAGACCAAGAATCTCTACAACATTTGAGCCTAGAGGATTTTCTTCATTAAAAATGAATATACCATCACGATACTCCTTGCTGATTACATTGTCACTATAGCCCAATTCCTGTAGGGAGCAGAGCATACCACTAGATTCTACCCCTCTAAAGTCTGTCTTTTCTATTGACATACCACCAGCTAATTTTGCCCCTACTAGGGCAACAGGGACAATGTCTCCCTCTGTTAGATTTTTAGCCCCAGTGACTATTTGAAGGGATTCTTGTCCTACATCTACTTGGCAGACCAATAGTTTATCAGCGTTTGGATGCTTTTCTATACTTATAATCCTACCAAGGACTACATTTTCAATCCCCTTATTTAAGGTGTATATTGACTCCACATGTGAACCTGAATATGTTAGTCCATCAGCTAATTCCCTTCCAGATAAATCCGTTTTTACATAATCCTTTAACCATCTTACAGGTAGTAACATTACAATCCCTCCTTCTTAAAACTGCTCTAGAAACCTGTTGTCATTTTCAAACAATAAGCGGATATCATCTATATTGTGTTTTACCATGGTAATCCTGTCTATTCCCATACCAAAGGCAAATCCAGTATACTTTTCTGAGTCTATACCACAATTTTCCAATACCTGTGGGTGGACCATACCACATCCTAGTAATTCCATACTCCAGCCTGTGAAGTTGCAGGCTGGGCATCCTTCTCCCCTACATTTAAAACAGGAGACATCTACCTCAGCACTAGGCTCTGTAAATGGGAAATGGTGGGGTCTATATCTGGTCTTCATATCTTCTCCGAATAATTCTTTAATAAATATATCTAAAGTATGGATTAGGTTTGCCATGGAAATATTTTCATCTACAACAAGGCCCTCCAGTTGGTGGAACATAGGTGAGTGAGTATCATCTACATCGTCAAACCTAAAGGTTCTACCTGCTGATATCATTCTAATAGGAGCCCCTAACTCTCTCATTGCCCTGATTTGAACAGGAGATGTATGGGTCCTTAGTAAAGTATCTTCAGTTATATAGAAGGTGTCAGATAAATCCCTGGACGGATGATTTTCAGGTGAGTTTAAGGCATCAAAGTTGTTCTCTACCGTTTCTATTTCCGGTCCTAATATTACACTAAAGCCCATGCTGACAAACAAGTCTTCCAATTCATCGATGGTAGCTAGCAAGGGGTGCCTATGGCCTAGGATTTGATTCTTGGTAGATATAGTTACGTCTATCTTCTCCCTTTCTAGTCTGGCTTTTTTGGCCTCATCCCTTAGGTAGGCCTTCCTAGTTTGAATACCTTCTTCTATCCTTCTCCTAACCTGGTTAGCTATTTGGCCTACTACGGGTCTTTCTTCAGGTGATAACTTACCCATATCCCTTAGGATGGCAGTTAGTTCCCCCTTCTTTCCTAGAACCTTTACTCTTAACTCATCTAATTTCACTAAATCATCTACGTCTTCCAATCTATTAAGTGTCAACTCTTCAATTTCTCGAAGTTTTTCCTTCATAATTTCGCCTCCACTGTCCGTTATATCTACAATATTATACCTAAGATTATAGCACCATTTATTCCTTATAACAAATATATCATCTATTCCTCATGGTTTCGTACATTAGGATGGATGCCGCCACGCCAGCATTCAATGACTCTGCCTTACCAGGCATAGGTATTTTTATATATTTATCAGCTAAATCCAGGATTTTAGGGTTAACCCCCTTGGCTTCATTACCTATTACGGCTACGAATTTCTTCTTAAAATCTATATCATATATGGGTGATCCATCTAGTGAGGTCACCATTATTTCAAAGCCATCTTGTTTTAAGGTCATCAGGGTCTCTAATGAGTCATCCCTAATATAGAGAGGTAACCTAAGGATAGAACCCATAGTTGAGCGCACTACCTTTAAATTATAAGGGTCAACACAACCCTCTCCAAGGATGATACCATCAATATCAAAGGCGTCTGCACTACGAATTATGGTACCCAAGTTTCCAGGATCCTGGATGGCATCTAAGAATAGGATTGATGGATTGTCTAAGGCTCCAATCTCTGTTAGGTCCCTTAGATGAAATTCGCATAAAGCCATAATCCCTTGTGGGTTTTCAGTATCAGATAAGTCCTTAAATAGGTTATCCTTTAATCTAAGGGTGTCATAGGTATTCTTAACATTTTCATAAAAAATAAGACCCTCTTTAGATTCTAAAAAGCTATTTGAGAATAGGATCTTCCTTATTTTGATCTCACTGTTGATAGCCTCTTCAACTATCTTAACACCCTCAATTATGAAGAGCTTACTCTTCCATCTATTTCGTTTTTTATTCAAACCCTTGATTTCCTTTATCAAAGGGTTATTACTGGAGCTTATTTCCAACATAAGATCACCTATTAAAAATAAAAGTCCCTGTATCAGGAACTTTTATCTTAATTACCTTTTGCTATTTCAACTAGTTTTGCAAAACCTTCTGCGTCGTGAATTGCCATCTCTGATAGCATCTTTCTGTTAACTTCAATATTAGCTTTTTTTAATCCACTTATAAATCTACTATAACTCATGCCATTTGCCCTAGCTGCAGCATTGATTCTAGTGATCCATAGTTTTCTGAAGTCTCTTTTTCTTTGTTTTCTGCCTATATATGCATAATTCAATGATTTCATAACAGCTTGGTTAGCTGGTCTAAATAGTTTGCTTTTAGCACCATAATAACCCTTAGCTTGCTTTAATATCTTCTTATGTCTTTTCTTGGCATTTACGCCTCTTTTTACTCTAGCCATTTATTGTAATCCTCCTAATATATATAATTATCTCGGTAACATTGAATCTATTCTCTTTTGGTCACCTTTACTTACTAAGGTTCCCTTTCTAAGATTCCTGATTCTCTTTTGTGATTTTTTACCAGTTAAGTGGCTCTTATAAGCCTTATATCTTCTTAACTTTCCAGTACCAGTTCTTTTGAATCTCTTTGCTGATCCTCTATGTGTTTTCATCTTTGCCATAAATACATCCTCCTAAGCTTACTCTGTCTTTGGAGCTAGAAACATAACCATATTTCTACCTTCCATTTTTGCAGGTTTTTCTATTATACCAAATTCACTTGTCAAGTCCGCAAAATCCTTTAGTACAACCCTACCGATTTGGGTATTGCCCAATTCTCTACCTCTAAACCTAACAGATACCTTAACCTTGTCTCCATCTTTCAAGAATTGATTGGCTCTTTTTGCCTTGACATTTAAATCATGGACATCAATATTGGGGGTTAATCTTACTTCCTTAACATTGATAACTTTTTGCTTCTTCCTAGCCTCTTTTTCTCTCTTAGCCATTTCATACTTATATTTTCCGTAATCCATGACCTTGCAGACAGGCGGTTTTGCATTGGGAGATACGTTGACCAAGTCAAGCCTTCTCTCCTCAGCTACTTCTAAGGCCTCTCTTAATGACACTATTCCTAATTGACTACCATCGGAATCAATCAACCTTACTTCCCTTGCTCTTATCCCCTCATTAATCTGAAGTTCTTTAATAAAACAGCACCTCCTAAATATATTCGAAAAACTAAAAGCGGGTATAAAATACCCGCTTTTCCCACAAGAAATAAATCTTAAGTATAAGATTTCAAAATCGCATAACCCTAAAAGCCACGGCCATAAGGTGAGAAGCGGACACTTCTACTTAATAAAATCTATTTAATTTACTATGTCATTATATGCTATAAATCAAGCCTTGTCAAATACTTTTTGTAAAATCATCAAGTTAATTAAAAAAACAAGTATGGAAATTTCTTATATAAAACTCTGAAATGGTTACACTAAATTTAGAAACTTGAGAGGAGGGATAAGTTGATAAAAAAGACAATAGTGCTTTTTGCCTTAGTATTTGGGTCGATTACATCACTAGTGTTAATTGCCCACGGCCTAAGACCTATTAACGGTCTTGGTGGGATAACGAGTACGGATAAAATTGCTGTATGGGCTGTAACAGTAGTTCTATTGATATACTATTTAAGTTTGGAAGAAAGACCACAATTAGCCCCCTCAATGTTGGCTATTGAAAAGGAAAATAATAGGGCTCAAGATAAGCCTGCCGTAACCTTCGAAGACGTTGCAGGCTTGGAAGAAATAAAGGAAGAATTACAGGAAACCATAGATTTTCTTCTAAATCCAGAGAAGTATCGACGAATGGGAGCCAAGATTCCAAAGGGGATCCTGTTCCATGGACCTCCTGGCACTGGTAAAACCCTTTTGGCCAAGGCAGTTGCTGGAGAAACAAATGCAGGTTTCTTATATGCCAGTGGTTCAGAATTCGTAGAAAAGTATGTGGGGGTTGGTGCCAAAAGAGTCAGAACCCTATTTGAAAGGGCTAAGAAAGAGGCTCCTTGTATAGTGTTTATTGACGAGATAGATGCCATTGGAACTAAAAGAAACATGGACTCCAACAATGAAAAGGATCAAACTCTTAATCAACTTTTGGTTGAGCTAGATGGTTTTAATACACCGGATACCGTTATCGTTATAGGGGCTACTAATAGGTTAGACTTATTGGATGAAGCCCTCCTAAGACCCGGAAGATTTGACAGACATATCTATATAGGTAATCCGAACCTACTTGCCCGTGAGAAAATACTTACTGTTCACACTAAAAACAAACCCATGGACAAAAATACCGATATAAAGGCTTTTGCTAGAAAGACAACTGGCCTATCTGGAGCCCAGTTAGCTAATATTGCAAATGAAGCAGCCATCATTGCAGTTAGAAACAACAAGAGTTATATATCAGCCCATGAGTTGGATGCTGCTATAGAAAGAGTAGTTGCTGGCTTGGAAATGAAAAATCCAAATGTTCTATTAAAGGAAAAACGAACCGTAGCCTTCCATGAGGCAGGTCATGCCTTGGCATCAAAACTTCTCGGTACAGAAGTAGTGCAAAAAATCTCCATTATACCTCGGGGTCAGGCCTTGGGTTATGTCCTTAAGTATCCTGAAGAAGATAGGTATCTTATGACTAGAAAGGAGTTGGAGAATAGGATAATAACTCTCTTAGCTGGTAGGGCAGCTGAAGAAGTGGTGTTTAACGAGGTCACTACAGGAGCTAAGGATGACTTAACCAAGGCCACCGATATAGCTAGGGCCATGGTCTGTAACTACGGGATGAGCTCTCTGGGCACCCTAGCCTTAGATGAGGTCTATATAAGGTATAACTATGATACAATCCGCTTGGAGATCAAGTCTATAACTGACAGAGCCTATAGGGAGGCTATTAGGTTAATAGAGGATAACATGCATATCCTGAATATAATTGCCGATAGACTCCTTGAGAAAGAATCAATTGACAGCCAGGAGTTGGATATGATCTTTAAGGAGAAGTCTAAATCAGAGGATTATGCAATCTAAAAGAGGCATGAACTTAGCCTATTAGGCTAGGGTCATGCCTATACTTATTTGGCCTCATAGTTTTTCTTCATATAGTCAATAGTTTGGATAATCAACTTCTTTAACACCTCTAGATCTATATCTTCCAGCTTGTTGACGTAGACGCAAGATTTACCTGTGGTATGTTTTCCAAGCATCTCCAAGATTTTTTCATTCTCTGGATCTCCTGTTTTAAGGTATAAACTCAGCTTAGCCTTCCTTGGTGAAAATCCCACTACAGGGGCATCCCCCTCATGTCCAGTAGTATACTTATAATGGTAGGACCCGAATCCGATTATGCTTGGTCCCCACATCTTAGCTTCATAACCACTGACCTCAGTAAATATATCTAAAAGTTTCAATGCATCCTCCCGTCTCTTGGGGTTGTCTACACTTTTTATAAAATCAATAACACTGGCATCGGTTTCTTTGGTTTTTAGCTCATACAAGCCATTCACCTCCTCATCTGTTCTATTCAGTTATAATCATAATACCCAATAATAAACATCCTAACAAAAAAAGGAAGAGGTCACCTCTTCCTTTTATAGTTCTATTTCCCTTTGTTCTTTATTTCTTCAAGAGCCTTAGTTATGAATTCATCTATATTCATCTGGCCTTGATCACCCTTATCCCTACTCCTTACTGAAACAAGATTATCTTGGACTTCCTTTTCTCCTACCACTAGCATGTAGGGAACTTGTTGAAGTTGGGCTTCCCTAATCTTGTAGCCGATCTTTTCAGCCCTGCCATCTACTTCTATCCTTATACCTTTTTCCTTAAATTTCTCTTCTAATTTATAGGCATAGTCATTGAATTTATCAGAGATTGGCAGTATGATTGCTTGAACAGGGGCTAACCATAACGGGAACTTACCTGCATAGTGCTCAATTAGGATTCCCATAAATCTTTCCATACTTCCGAAGACTGTTCTGTGGATCATTACTGGTCTTTTCTTTTCGTTATCCTTATCCACATAGGAGATATCAAATCTTTCAGGCATTTGGAAGTCTAGCTGAATAGTACCACACTGCCAGGTTCTGCCTATGGCATCTTCTAATTGGAAGTCAATCTTAGGTCCATAGAAGGCCCCATCACCCTCATTAACTATATAATCGATATTCTTCTCATTTAGGGCCTCAATTAACCCATTAGTTGCTATTTCCCACTGCTCCTCTGTTCCCATGCTGTTTTCAGGCCTAGTGGACAACTCAACATGATATTTAAAGCCAAATATATCATACATATAGTCTGCTAGCTCGATTATAGCTACTAATTCATCCTTGACCTGTGAAGGTAGAACATATAAGTGGGCGTCATCCTGGGTAAAGCTTCTAACTCTCATTAGACCATGCAGGGCTCCTGAAAGCTCATGCCTGTGGACTAGGCCCAATTCACCCCATCTTAAGGGTAGGTCCCTATAACTATGCAACTTGGACTTGTATACTAAGATAGAGCCAGGACAGTTCATAGGTTTTATAGCATAGTTTTCATCATCAATATTGGTAAAATACATATTTTCTTGGTAGTGGTCCCAGTGACCTGACTGGTGCCACAGAGACTCATTTAAGATGATAGGTGTACTGATTTCATCATAACCCCTCTTGGCATGCTCCTCTTTCCAAAAGTTTAGTAGCTGGTTCCTGATAACCATCCCCTTGGGGTGGAAGAATGGGAAACCAGGCCCCTCTTCATGGATGGAAAAGAGATCTAGTTCTTTGCCTAGTTTTCTATGGTCTCTTTTCTTAGCCTCTTCTAGGAAGTTAAGGTACTCTTCCAACTCCTTCTTCTTCTCAAAAGTAGTACCATATATCCTTTGGAGCATCTTGTTCTTTTCGTCGCCCCTCCAATAGGCCCCAGCTATGCTTAAGAGCTTGATAGCCTTTACCTTCCTTACATCATAAAGGTGGGGTCCTGCACAGAGGTCAGTAAAGTCACCTAGTTTATAGAAGGAGACTTCTTCATTCTCATCTAGGTTCTCAATAAGCTCAACCTTATAAACCTCATCTCGCTCCTTAAAATACTCTAGGGCTTCATCCCTTGGTAGGACAAATCTCTCTAACTTGTGACCTTCTTTGGCTATTCTTTTCATCTCAGCTTCGATTTTCACTAAATCCTCTGGTGTAAACCTATGCTCAGTATCAAAATCATAATAGAAGCCATTATCTATGGCTGGCCCTATAGCGAATTTAACACCTGGGAAGAGATTCTGTACGGCCAGGGCCATTATATGGGCTGAAGTATGCCAAAAGATTTGCTTTCCTTCGTCATCCTCAAATTTTACTACCCTAAAGTCTGCATCTTCATGGACTTCCTCTTGCATGCCCATAGTTTTGCCATTAACTACTGCCCCTAGGGCTACCCTTGCTAATCCTTCAGAAATATCCTTTGTTATATCAAGTACCTTCGTACCTTTTTCATATTCCCTAACCGAATTGTCCGGTAATGTTATTTTTATCATATCCATACTTTCCCTCCTAGTTAAATTTAAATACTATCGCAGTCTCATATCACAAATCATTGATTGCTTCTCTCATGTGAACTTTGAGTTCCTTGAGCTTAAACTCCATAGTTTGTAGAAATCACAAAAAGCTGGATTTGGTCATAAAAAAACCTTCCACCCCTACAATTACTTGTAGGGACGAAAGGTACTTTCGTGGTTCCACCCTAGTTACTTCTCAATTTATAATAACGCCTGTGGCGATAATCCTTATATTTGGATCCAGCTCAGGGGTGGTCTTCAATTATCCTACCTTAAGAAGATTTCCAGCCAAGATCTTCTCTCTCTAAAAGGAGTCAATAATCTACTCTTCCCTTCATTGCTTTTGATATTTAATTTCATTAGGTTTATTTTACAAATTATCCTGTTATTTGTCAAGTTATGATTAATGATACCACATTTAAACCTATTTTAAACATTTAATTGCTTCTTCAAGGTCTAGACTCCTTTGTTCCCCTGTCGTCATATCCCTAATGGTATAGAGCCCTGTCTTGACTTCCTCTTCCCCCACAACAATTACATAAGGGATACTCAGCTTGTCAGCATAACCGAATTTTTTACCCACTTTCCCTGACTCTAGGTATACTTGGGAGAATACACCTGCCTCCCTAAGTTTATTGGCTACTTCTACAGACTCTTCCGTATATTCATTCATTGGTATAATCAAAACCTTGGTCAAGGAAGTCTCATCAGCCTGGATTAGATTAGCCTCCCTTAATTGGTAAAAGAGTCTAGTTAAGCCTATTGACATACCTACTCCTGGAAGCTTCTGCTTTGTATAGTATTCAGCCAGGTTATCATATCTTCCCCCACTACATATGCTACCCAAGGATGGATAATCATCCAGGAAGGTTTCGTAGACCGTACCAGTATAGTAGTCCAGGCCTCTTACTATGGATAAGTTGATCTTACAGTTTTCCTCCGGAACTCCAAATAGTCTTATATATTTTATTACGGTGTCTAGCTCTTCCACACCTTCAATAAATACTTCATTAGATACATTCAACTTTCTTAACTCACTTATTATTCCAGCATTGTTGCCCTTGACGCTTATAAAGGCATTAATTTTTTCTATTTTTTCAGGGTTTAATCCCAACTCAGCCAGTTCCTTCTCTACCCCAGCCTGGCCAATCTTCTCTAGTTTGTCAATTGTTCTGAGGATTTGGGTTGAATCATCTATCTCTAGGCTATCGAAGAAGCCCTTAAGTATCTTTCTGTTATTGATTTGGATTGTGAAGGCGTCAAAGCCTAATTCCTTAAAGGTGGAATATATAAGTGCAGGTATCTCTGCATCATTGATTATGGATAGGCTGCCGTTACCAATTATGTCTATGTCACATTGATAGAACTCCCTAAACCTTCCTTTTTGATTTCTTTCACCCCTATATACCTTTCCTATCTGGTACCTCCTAAAGGGGAAATTTAACTGTGAATAGTATTGGCTGACATATCTGGCCAATGGAACAGTCAAATCAAAACGTAGGCTCATATCAGTAGAACCTTTTTGAAACCTATATACCTGTTTTTCTGTTTCTCCACCACCCTTGGCTAATAGAACCTCAGATTTTTCAATTACAGGTGTATCTATAGGTAGAAAACCGAATTTTTCATAATTTTTTCTTATTGTATCCATCATCTTATTAAATAAAATTTGGTCAGTAGGAGTCAATTCCATAAATCCTGGTAATATAGATGGTTTAACTAAAGTGCTCATTATGACATTCTCCTCACTATTTTTCTTTATTCCTATAATATCATTTAATCATAAAATGTCAAAGAAAAAGAGTTGATTCTATCAACTCTCTGTCTTCTTTACTCCTATAGAATTCAACCTACACAGATTGCATCCTGAACAGGTCTTTACTCTGTCTAGGAAGATTTCCTTTATAACAAGAATAATCTCGCTATCATCCAATTCGTCTCCATGGATAATGATTTTTTTAGGGGCTAAGGCTAAAAGTGAACTCAATATTAAGTCTCCTTCACTTATATCCTCATCAAAGACTTCATCTAACAAGGCCTTAACCTCTGAATTATTAATCTCCTTTTGAAAAGCATCCAATAATTCCATCTTATCCTTGGTAACTACTAGATTAACCAGATCTATCTGTGAGTATTGACCGTCTACAAAAATTTGAAGGGTATCTATATACTCATTGTATTCAATCAACATGTTGACCTTTTCTACAGTTGTTTCGATGGCCTTATCCACCAACCTATAAAAGGCCTTGGGTCTGAAGGTTAGATACCCGTCTATGATTATGGCATTATTTTCTATTAAATAATTTAGAATTTCGCTTTTTAGCTCCTCCCTCTCCCTTACTAGCTGCTTCCTATCAAGGAGAGCCTTCTTTACTTCCTCTATTATCTTGGATTTGTCAATTCCATCAATACTCCTAACGATTTTATTAGTCCTATGTTTAATTATCTTATCTGCATAAAAGTCTAGGAAAATATCTTGAACAAAGTTTGCCAAAACATTATACAAGGCTATATCCCTATCTGTATCTTTCCTACTTAAGGAAAAAATATATTCATATCTGTCATTATAGTCTTGATAATTTATATTCAAGCTCTTGTTATAAGAGAATTTCTCAATTATATTGTGGATCTTTTCAACAGGTACAGTACTACCAATTTTTATGGGTTCCATAATTCCACTCCCTTCTTTACTAGTATGTACCCTTTGAAATGGCGTATACCATATAAAATTTAGCACTAGTAACAGTTAAGGCTAATTATAGTCCCGAGATCCACAATTTTTTTTGATGATAAATAATGAATCTTTTTCCTTTTATTGTAAATAAATTCCAAAATCTTTTTCCCGTCTGGATGTCTATCCAGCCTGCCAGATAAAAAGATTAGATCTTTAGAATAACTTCCTGTTGCTCCACCTATAAAACCATATTGTTGGTTTTCTAGTTTAATATGGCCTGGCTCTATCAGAAGTACATAATAACCCTTTGATTTTAATATTTCAAAAATTGGCCTATCAGCAGTTATAACGCTTGTATCATCTACTATCGCCATGGAGCACTTGGTGTAACCTTGCTTAATATTTATTAAATCTAAGCCCTCTTTTTTTAGATAGAATTTAGCTACCTCATCTGTATAATTTAGGTAATGGATGGCGATATTCTTCATCCTTCCTATATTATATGCAATGTCATTGGGATACTTGACTCCTAATTTTTTCTCTCCCCTAATTAGTTTTAAGCCTGTAGCTGATAAACGGTCATGATAGTAGTCATATACATTGGGAGCAATAACCAGAGTCTTATAATTTATTGGATGTATAACAATGTCTGGGTGATAGGCAATGGATTCATCAACATCCACACATTTTATAGTAGGTATAACATTTAGATTAAACCTTTTTAAGGATTCAATGATTTCACGATCTGCATTCCCTGCGACTATAACAGTATCAGCACATCTTAGTGGAATGAATGGATTTCCTGACATCTTATAACTCCTTTAGATATCCTATTATTATTCCCTTTATAACAAAAAATCTACTGCTAATAAGCAGTAGATAAGGGATAATTAAAATTTGATTTAATGGAGGCGGCACCCGGATTTGAACCGGGGGTAAAGGATTTGCAGTCCTCTGCCTTACCACTTGGCTATGCCGCCAAACTAATTGTACCCATCGGGTACAATTTACAATGGAGCGGAAGACGAGATTCGAACTCGCGACCCTCGCCTTGGCAAGGCGATGCTCTACCACTGAGCCACTCCCGCATATGTAAATCATGTGGTGCCCGAAGCCGGAATCGAACCAGCGACACGTAGATTTTCAGTCTACTGCTCTACCGACTGAGCTATCCGGGCCAACGCCACATTGATAATTATAATACATTTATTTTTAATTGTCAACTAATAAGTTCTCTAATTCTTCCTTATTGAACTTATACTTCGAATTGCAGAAGTGACAGACGATTTCCGCCCCTCCATCTTCTTCAATCATATCCCTAATTTCACCTTCACCTAGGCTCCTTAAAATCTTCTCCATCCTCTCCCTAGAACAGTCACATATATATTCTAAATCCAGCCTATCTATGATTTTTATATTAAAATTCCCCAATATCCTATCTAATATTTCTTCTGGGGACATCTTCTTATCTATCATGGTAGACATGGGTTCTAGCTTGGCTAGATTCTCCTCTATCTTATCTATATCTTCATCTGAAACACCTGGCAATAGCTGTAAGATAAATCCACCAGCAGCCTTTACAGATATATCCTTATCAACTAAGACCCCTAGATTTACAGCAGATGGTACTTGTTCGGAAAATGCATAATAGTTGGCAAGGTCTTCAGCTATCTCTCCTGTTACTAGGTTAGACTGGCCCACATAGGGCTCTTTTAGCCCTAGATCCATTATAATGGTCAGGCTACCATTTTCCCCAACCAATCCCCCGACATCCAGCTTCCCATTTCCCTTACTTGGAAGATCTGCAGCAGGGTTGTCTATATAGCCTTTTATCCTTCCATTCTGCCTAGCCACCACATAAATATTACCTGCTGGTCCATTTCCAGCTATCCTCAGGGTCAATACATCTTGCTCATTCTTCATCATAGCTCCCATGATAGCTCCTGCTGTCAAGGTCCTACCTAGGGCAGCTGTAGCAGTTGGAGATGTATTGTGGGTTTGCCTAGCCTTTTCAACTAGATTGGTTGACTTAGCTATATAGACCCTTATTCTACCTTCTTCATCCATTGCCTTGATTAAATAATCCCTCATATTCATAACATCCTCCCATGAATAAAAGCCCCTACATGGGGCCTTTACCATTCTCATAAGTATTCAATTTGATTAGATGCTTATAATTTAACTACGTTAGTAGCTTGAGGCCCTTTTTCTGCTTCAACTATTTCAAACTCAACAGGAGCTCCCTCTTCTAGAGTCTTAAATCCATCACCTTCGATAGCTGAGAAGTGTACGAAGACATCTTCACCTTCTTCAGTTGATAAGAATCCAAACCCTTTAGATGCATCAAACCATTTTACTGTGCCTTTTACCATTTTTTACATTCCTCCATTTACAACTTTAATAAATCTAGCATGTTATTACTCTATCAGACAGAAAAGTATTTGTCAATTATTTACTTCCTTGTTAAACATAGGCTTCAGGTCATATTTTAAATGCTACAAAATTGATTCTTTCACTTTCAGAATCTGGAGGATTAAAGGAAAATGCCTGGTAAGCCTGGATCTTTATAAATCCAGCTTTTTTCAATAGTCCCTCTATCTCCTCCACCTTATAAGCCCTCTCTCTATGAACTTCATCAAACCTTACGTAATTTTCTCCGTCATCTGTATGAAAGAAGGTCAGATAAAATTCACATATATCCTTTTCTTCGTCAAAATAATTTTGCCAGGTATAGAATATATTATCCCTATCTTCTAAGAAAATATTGTTCCCAATAACTTCCTTAAGCTTATAGTGGGAATTTATATCAAAGATAAAGATTCCGTCCTCCCTTAAGTGATTATAGACATTAGTAAAGGTTTGTAAGAGCTTGTCCTCATCTAAGATGTAATTAATGCTATCGCAGACAGAAATAACCCCATCAAATTTCTTATTTATATGAAAATCCACCATATTCTGCCTAAGAATATTAACATTTTTAAATCTTTTAAGCTTTTCATAGGCTATGGATAGCATTTCTTCTGACATATCAAAGCAGGTCAACTTATATCTCTCCCTGCCAATATAGTATGAAAGATTCCCTGTACCACAAGCCATCTCTAAGATATCTACAGGATTTTTATCAAATCTATGGAAAATCTCTTGAATATAATTGAACCAGGCTTCGTAATCAAAATCATTCATTAAATCATCATATAAATGTGCAAATCCATCGTACATTATATTAGTTCTCCCATCTAATCTTTATTTTGCTTCTTTTTCTTCCGGGCAGTCATGATTCCACCAATACGTCCCGATTCCTTGGCTGTCAGGCCCGCCCAACCAACTTTTTCGATTTTGTCCATCAGTCCCAATTCACTGGCTATCTCGTATTTTAGCCTATCATCTTCAGTTTCAATTTTCATTTTCTTGTTTTTTCTTGTATTAGACATACCATCCCTCCATAGATTTAGTATGGAATAAATGGACTTATTTATTCCTATAAGAAATGGTTTAGCCAATTGAGAAGAATGAAAATTATAAATACTGTAAGAAGCGGTAGGTACTTGAGACTATTTAAGTTCTCAGGTCTATGAGGCAACTCCTGATAATCATATATATGTTCCATTTTATAATCGTCGTCGCTTAACCCCTCAAAATATAGGGCCTCTTGAAGTTCAACTTCATGGTCCTTTGCCTCTAAAGGTCCTAAGCTCCTAAGCATTAGCTTAACCATATAAAAGCATAGTATTAAAAAGAGAAAAGGAACCAATGTCTGCCTAATTACAGAGGTGGTCTCCAGGGTCATAGGCGAATCAGATATAATAGAATCTATCTGGTGCTGATACTTGTTGATAAAATAGCCTATGGTTAAGGCTATTCCATTATTAACAGTATGCCCAATTATCCCTGCATATATAGAGTTGGTCTTATATACCATTAAACCAAAAACAAAACCTAAAATTGCCGGACCTACATAATTCAATAGGGTAAAATGAAACATGCCAAATAAGAGGGCTGAAATAATGACGCTCTTTTTACGGCCAAGCCTCTCATAGGAATCCATAATTATTCCCCTAAACATGATTTCCTCACAGATTCCAGGGCTGATTGCAATTACAAAAAAGCTGATTAAGTACTGAAATCCATCATAGGGCATAGGGACTACTGTTGGGGTCATCTCCTTAAATTGACTTAGCAGTAGTACAAAAATGCTCTGAAAGAATACAGCTATGGGATAGGTAAATACAGTTATACCTATAACTAATATGATTTCCTTAAAGCTAATCCTATTCAATCTTAATACCTTGTTTATAGGATATCTCCTTATTTTAAGAAATAACAAGACAGGCAACAAGATCAAGATATACTCAGTTATCAATAATCCTGAGTAGATTTCTCTCAGTTGTACCCTAGAACCTACTATCAATAATAAGAGTCCAGCAAATAGATATAATAGGTTGGTCTCAAATATTGAGGGTTTGTTTCTATCTTCCATATATTTCACCTCTCCCCCTTATTAAATAAACCTACAGGAACCCTGTAGGTTTTTTATTACTCAAAAGTAAAAATATATGGGATATTCCTATAAAAATCACCATAATTTAAACCATAACCAACTATAAATACATCAGGTATAGTAAATCCTGTATAGTCAGGCACAATGTCTACCTGTCTTCTACTTGGCTTATCCAATAAAACCGCTACCTTGATGGAGTTGGGAGACTTGTCTTTTAAATGGTTTACCACATGCTTGAGGGTATAACCCGAATCCATTATATCATCAACTACAAGAACATCCTTGCCCTTTATATCAGTTCTAACATCATGGACTATTTCTACTAAACCACTAGATTCCTCGTTATTACCATAACTGGATGTAGTCATAAAATCCACCTCAACTGGAACCGTTAATTCACGCACCAAATCAGCAGTAAAAATAAAGCTGCCCCTCAAGAGTGAAAGCACCACTAAATCCTTACCCTCATAGTCCTTACTTATCTCAATGCCCATCTCCTCAACCTTAGCGGTTATTTCTTCTCTAGTGAATAGAGTCTTTTGTCTTTTGTGTCCTTCCAATTTTCCCCCTCCATTTATCTTATGTCTTTGAATTTTTCTTTTTCAAGGGAAATTCTAATCTCCCTAATTTCTCTTAAAATAAGGTTAAGAGTATATTGGTAACTTAATAATATAATGAATATTATAACACCAATTACTAATTTTGCATCCATAATTTATCTTATCCTTCCTTGTCAATTACATCAATCCTGTTATTGTCGTATTCAAGGTATTCCAGCTTGGTTATCGAAACTTCATAAGCGGTTCTAGTTTCCACATCTCCTGAAGGTAACTTTTTCTGATAATCCCTACTTTGGACCCTCCCCCAGATCTTGATGTGGTCTCCAACTAGGAGCTTTTCACAGAATCTGGCATTCCTCCCCCATGCAATACAGGGTAGGTAATCAGACTTATTATAGGCCCGGTTTACCGCAACCAATAAATCGGCAATCTCCCTTCCAAAAGGGGTCACCCTATATACTGGTTTCTTGCATATATACCCATCTAGATATATTTCATTTGGTCTTTTAAGGTTTTCTTCTAATTCCTCTTCCTTAGGTAGGTATATTTCCCTTGCAAAAACAGTTAAGACAAGTTTATTTGTAGATTCAACATATCGATTATAAGACCTTAATTGTCCTTCAATAATAACATACTTACCCGGGTCTATGTCAATATCTATTAGTAATCTTTCAGAAATAGTTACAGGCAAGACATCTACCGATTCGCTTAACCTGGGCACTTCTAAATAAAAACTATAAAACTTTTCACCATACATTTCGTGACTATATTCCTTTTCGCTGCTGACCAAACCCACCACTCTTACCATGTTTGTCTCTGAATTCTTTTCTAACATGCATGTAACCTCCCTATTCTTCTATTGAATAATCTCCTTCTATAGATATTCAAAAAAGTAGAATATTATGATAAGAAAATAAGGATTAGCTATGGTCAAATACATATTAGATGAGTCAAGTTTTAGTAGTATTTACTAATTACATAATTGAAGATAAATGTGACTTAAGAAGTCACAGAGATACACATATATAAAAGATAAAAGAAAAACGCTCATTTCGCTTCTAGATTGGTTAAACTATAAAAGCTTAGGTTCAAGATCCTTCGTAGGTAAGGCTAATACTGTAAGACTCAGGATGACAATTACGTCAACTAATTGGACTACGGGTAAGAATAAATTTTCAAAATGAGACTCGACTTTGGAGAATTTGAGTAGAAGTATCCACTAAGTAAAAAATTTGGTAGAGCTCCACTGTTTGAGCGCAGCGAG
>FZPS01000213.1_pt114 | contig 31388 bp, 35 predicted proteins | sample 1817821 | NCBI WGS metagenome assembly FZPS01 (sample SAMEA104158645, study PRJEB21678) | metagenome | place: Germany | collected 2015-04-21
GATCTACGCATTGGACAAGATCGCTCCGGGAACAGCAAACGAGGATACATTGCTATACGGTGTGGAAGTTAAGTTCTACAACTCAAAGGTTGAAGTGGACGAAAACCTGGAGACGAAGATAAAAGGGCTTTACGTATTAGGCGACGGTTCGGGAGTTACTCACTCCCTGTCCCAGGCCTCGGCAAGCGGTGTTCATGCGGCCAGGATCCTGGCGGAACAGTACTGATCCACAACACCGGACATGGGGACGGAGAATCCTTTGAAATTAAGGAGCCATTAAGGGCTCCTTTTTTATTTTTAATTTATGAATAGATTTGAGCTTACTGAAAAACAATAACAGTGCAGCAGTGGAAGAAAATCAATATTTTAGGAGGGTTCCGATTATGGATATGACCACCGAAGACATATTGAAAAAAGCCTTGCTGGATACCCAGGAAAAGGTGAGGGATTTTATGCATTACACCCGGGAACTGAAGGACGAGGAGCTTCAATCCTTTTTCAAGGAAGCCGCGGAAGAGGAAGCTAAGCAGGCCCGTCAGCTTCAGCAATTTCTCGGTGAGATTCACCGATAGCTTTGTCAATCAATATAGAAGTAAAGCAAGGTTTTGTAGAGGAAAGAAGTCTGTGGACATATAAAAAATACCCGTATATGTGAAGATACGGGTATTTTGAATGCAACATAGTCCGTTGCGATGTGGTGCAGGCAAGAGGACTTGAACCTCCATGCTCTTGCGAGCACACGGACCTGAACCGTGCGCGTCTGCCAATTCCGCCATGCCTGCGCGACAGAAATTATTGTAACATAGGTTATGAAAAAATTCCACAACTTTTTAAGAAAAATTCTAAAACGGATATCAGTAAGAACAAAAGGTATTGTTTTGTCAGAATAATAACATGTAATGGGGAAAAAACGCAGAATTCTCATTTACAATTTTCTTATTGTCAATATTGACAATAAGAAAATCATGGCTGATAAGCAGAGGTGGCATAATATAATAGCATGAAAAGTATCAAAACTGAGAATTTTTTAATTGTTTATAGGTATTGTTTTGTCAGGATAATAACATGTAATGGGGAAAAAACGCAGAATTTTCATTTGAAATTTCCTTATTGTCAATATTGACAATAAGGAAATCATGGCTGATAAGCAGAGGTGGCATAATATAATAGCATGAAAAGTATCAAAACTGAGATTTTTTTAATTTTTTTTCCTGACAATCCCAAAATATGGATATTTATTAATGCAAGCTTTAATCTCTCCTCGGTGTACGGGTATCTCCCAAGGCTTGATATTGCTATATTCGGTGTTAACAAAAGACCAAAAGCAGAATTATTCGAATTTTTTGTCCAAACCTCTTGCATAGGCATAAAAAATGCATACAATAATGCCATAATTGCTTTATGTCCTGGAGCGGATACAGGAGGTGATAATGCTCGCGCTGGACTTTATTAATGAAAGGAGGACTACATAAGTTATGAACTCAAAATTTGAGGGATATCCTAAAGTAATTAAAACCTATGGAATTCTGATTGTATTTTTTATCGTAGTATTATTTCTGGCACGTGGCGATGTTGAAAGCTTTGGTCCCATCACCTTGATTCCAGCTGCTTTTCTGCTAGTCTACATCTTCTACACAAAACGTATTTTAGAATCTTTGTTGTTGGGAGGCTTGTTAGGGTTCCTCATGGCTCATAAGAGCGATTTTTTCTCGCCTTTAAGCGAATCGTTTCTGAATATAATGATCAATGAGGATATAGGATGGCTATTCATCGTGTGCGGGCTGATGGGCAGTATAATTGCGCTCATCGAAAAAGCAGGCGGCGCTTACGCTTTTGGCGAATGGGTAGCAAAACGTGCAAAAACTAAGAGGAGCACTCTCCTGTGGACCTGGATACTGGGCGCGGTTATCTTCATTGATGATTACCTGAACTGTTTAACGGTAGGCGCCTGCATGTCTCCGCTGACCGACAAACATAAAGTGCCCCGCGAATTCCTGGCCTATATCGTTGACTCTACGGCGGCTCCTGTCTGCGTTTTGATCCCCATATCCACATGGGCTATTTTCATCGGCAGTCTCATGGAGCAACATGGTATGGCTCCCGACGGTCAGGGCGTCGCTTACTTTATTCGTACCATTCCCTTCAATTTCTACGGTTGGTTTGCGGCTTTCATAGTTCCGCTGGTCATATTAGGGATCATTCCTGTGTTCGGGCCTATGAAGAAGGCCGTTATCAGGGCTGAGGAAACCGGGGTGCTGGCTCCTCCGGGATCCGAAAAGATCGACATGAAGGCTGGCGAAAAATTTGAAGTTCCCGCCAACACCAAGTTATCAACCTTCTTCTTGCCCATCTTGTGCTTAGTGGCATCGACAATCTACTTTGACATTGACATGCAGATGGGTGTTATCTTTACCTGCGCTTTCATTTTTGTATATTACATTGCAACCGGCGTCATGGGACCGGAAGAATATATGGACCTGCTGGTAACGGGTATAAAGAACATGCTGTTCCCCCTGTTCATGGTTGTTTTGGCTTATTTCTTTGCGGACGCCTGCGAACAGATCGGTTTTATGGAATACGTAATCGGCCTTGGTATGAGGTTTATGTCTCCGCAGATGTTGCCGCTGGTAGTGTTCATTACCTTTGGCATCACAGAATTTATCATGGGAATCAGCTGGGGGATGTACGTCATCGCTATGCCCATCGTCATCCCGCTGTCAGCTGCTTTGGGAGCTAATCCCTTTATCGCTGTAGGCGCTGTCTGCTCTGCCGGCGTCTGGGGCAGCCATATCTGCTTCTATTCTGATGCTACGATCCTTACATCCGCTGCCTGCGGCTGCGATAATTTCCGGCACGCAATAACACAGCTTCCATATGGTATAGTAGGAATGATATTATCTGTGATTGCCTTCGCTACTGTCGGATTGCTGGGGATCTAAGGTATGTTTACCGCAACCGACGTTCTGCATCAATAGTCTGTGTTTTAGTTAGAATAACCGAAGCGGAGAAATCATTCTCCGCTTCGGTTATAATAAGCATTTGACCAGACTGAATTGGGATGATGAGAAATGAGTGGTTTACAGGAAATTAGAAATACAGTGCAGGCTGTGGCCGAAGCAGTTGCGGCAGCCCTGCACATCGATACTGAGATAGTTGACGAAACGCTGACCATCGTTGCAGGAACAGGTCGAAGTCTGCTGTCCTATTATGTATGACGGCAGGGCCATCGGTCTTATGGGACTGGTTGCCTTTACGGAAGAACAGCGCAGCCGCCTTTTGGGGAGCAAGGAAAAAATATAGCAAGCTGATCGGAAAACATATTACCGGTTTTACTCGTGAGGTCAGGGATATTTTATTCCGTTATGACTGGCCGGGAAATATTAGGGAGCTTGAGAATGTAGTGGAGTATGCAGTTACCATGGAAACGGGAAGCCTGATAGGGCTGGAGAGTCTTCCCGTTAATTTTCGGGACAGTAAAGATGGCGCGCCGCCTGTTCGCTCTCTGAAAGAGCAGTGTGATGAAGCTGAGAAAAAATCATCTTGGATTGTCTGCGCGTGACGGGATTTACATTAGAAGGTAAGAGGCGTGCGGCTGAGTTGTTAGGATCAGTGAATCTACACTATATCGAAGGATAAGACATCTTGGTATTCGGCCAGACAATAGTGAATAATGACAAATATATTCGCAATTATGAAAAGGTTCAGATTTATTCCATAAAAAATTCTTTTTACTAACAAACATGATAAAAGTCGTAAAACCTTGAAATCAAGCCCCTTTAAAGAACAATGATTTCAAAGGATTGTCTTTGGAATGCTTTTTGCTTAATAGATACTCCAGATAGTGATTCGTTTTTAGAACCAGACTAAGAGGAGGAGAATACATGGAAACGAAATTGCTGAAAGACAAAGTGGCTTTTGTGACGGGCGTTGCCAGTCCCAACGGAATGGGCTTTGCCACTGCCAAAGCTTTGGCTGAGTGGGGAGCATCTTTAGGTATATTGGATATTTCCGACCGGGTCTTTCAACGTGAAAAAGATCTGAAGGAAATGGGAATAACCGTGAAAGCTTATCAAGTAGATCTGCAGGACAGAGCCGGCATCAAGGCTGCCGCGGAGGATATGATAGCCACCTACGGAAAAGTGGACATCTTGGCCAATGTGGCGGGAATGGCCTATTTCGGTACGGAGGAGATTTTCAAAAACGTAACGGATCTCAGTGAAGAAGAATGGGATTTCAGCATCGGCATCAACTTAAAATCCACATTTAATACGATACAGGCTTTTCTGCCGGGCATGATTGAAAGGCGGTACGGGAAAATTGTAAACGTTTCTTCCGTTACGGGGCCTCTGGTAGCCAATCCGGGAGAATCGCCCTATTGTGCCGCAAAAGCGGCCATTGTAGGTCTGACAAGAGCGCTGGCTCTGGAAGTGGGCAAACAGAATATCACTGTCAATGCGGTGGCTCCGGGATGGATTAAGACCGGCGCCAGCACCGAAAACGAGCTGGCAGGCGGACAGAATACCGGTATGGGAAGGCCGGGAACACCGGAAGAAGTGGCCAATTTAATCCGTTTTCTCGCATCCGACGATTCCAGTTACATAACCGGTCAGCTCATCGTCATTGACGGCGGCAACATCATTCAGGAATACAAGGGCCCGAGCGAACTGTATTATTAATTCGGACAAGTCATATGGGAGCGAACAGAGCTTGTATAAAAGGAGGAAAGACAAGTATGGCTGAAAAAACATTTGTACATCCCTATATCCCCAATTCCGCCCCCGAGGTGAAGGCGGAAATGATGAAGGCGGTAGGGGTAACGGATTTAGAGGAACTTTACAGCGTAATTCCTGAACACCTGCGCTTTCGCGGAGAACTTGACCTGCCGGAACCCATGATGGCAGAATATGAGCTTCGCCGGCATCTGGAGGAGACTCTTGCGAAAAATACAACCTGCAAGGACTATCTTAGCTTCTTGGGCGGCGGCTGCTGGCAGCACTATGTACCGGCTGTAGTGGATGAGATCGTCAACCGCGCCGAGTTTGTAACGGCCTATTGCGGCGGAACCTATGCGGATTTGGGCAAGTTTCAGGCCCGTTTTGAATTTTACAGCATGATGGCGGAAATGCTTGATGTGGATGCGGTCAGCGAGCCGATCTATGATTGGGGAGCCGCAGCAGGTTTGTCCATCCGTATGGCCTCCCGTCTCACCGGCAGAAATGAAGTGCTGATTCCAAAAAATATCAGCCCGGAGAGGCTGGCGCAGATCCGGACCCTCTGCCAGCCGGAAATCATGCCGAACAGCATCAAGATCACGCAGGTGGATATGGATCCCAAGACCGGCGGCATGGATATGGAAGACCTGAAAGCAAAGCTTTCGGATAAGATTGCCGCTATCTATTTCGAAGTACCTGGCTACTTCGGCACCGTGGAGAAAAATGCCGCGGACATTTCCGCGTTGGCGAAATCCGTCGGCGCTCAGTCTGTGGTGGGCGTAGATCCCATTTCTCTGGGCGTTATCGCGCCTCCCGCTTCCTATGGGGCGGATATCATCTGCGGTGACCTTCAATCCATCGGCATGCATATGCTCTGCGGCGGCGGACAATCCGGTTTCATCGCTTTCCGGGACGAACAGGCCTATCTTTACGAGTGTCCATTGGCCATTTATACCATAGCAGAGACGGCCGTTGAGGGGCAATATGCTTATGCTGAGGTGCTGCCGGAGAGAACATCCTATGAAGCCAGAGATAAAGCCAAAGACTGGGTGGGAACGGCTTCTGGCCTTTGGACCATCGGCGCTGCCGTCTATATGGCGCTCATGGGACCTCAGGGCATGAGGGAGATCGGCGAGACCATCCTCTATAATTCTAATTATGCAAAACAGGCGCTGGGTGAGATCGAAGGCGTTAAAGTACTCTTCGATACTACCTTTAAAGAATTTGTCGTCAATTTTGACGGAACCGGAAAGACCGTTGCGGAGATCAACAAGGCTTTGGAGAGCCATAAGATCTTTGGCGGCCTTGATCTGAGCAAAGACTTCCCGTGGTTGGGGAATAGCGCGCTGTACTGTGTGACGGAAGTGCATATGAAGAAGGATCTCGACAAACTGGCATCCGCTCTGAAGGAGGTGCTGAAATAATGAAAGACGTCAAACTCAGGAGATTTCATTCTGCGGCATGGGACGAGCCGCTGATCATGGAAATGGGAACAAAGGGAGAGAGAGGAATCATACCTCCCCAAGCGGCGAAGGAAGTAAAAGAAAAGCTGGGAGCTGCTATGGACCTGCTGCCTGAAAATATGCGGAGGCAAAAGGACATCGATCTTCCCGAAGTTTCTCAGTACCATGTCTTGCAGCACTATCTGAGATTATCCCAGATGACCATGGGCATGGACTTGGGCGCCGATATCGGCGAGGGCACCTGTACCATGAAGTACAGTCCCAAGATGCATGATCAAGTAGTGAATTCAAGCAAATTTGCAGACTTGCATCCCATGCAGCCGGAAGAAACCCTTCAAGGGATTTTGGAAATCGTTTACGGGCTTGAGCAATATCTGAAGCAGATTTCCGGGATGACGAAATTCACCTTCCAGCCAGGAGGAGGCTCCCATGCTACTTATACAAACGCCTGCCTGATGCGGAAATACCATGAAGCCAGAGGAGAACTTGGACAGAGAGACGAAGTCATAACGACGATTTTCTCCCATCCATGTGACGGAGCCACGCCCGCAACAGCAGGGTTTAAAGTCATCACCCTTATGCCTGACGAAAACGGGTATCCGGATCTTGAAGCCCTCAAATCCATCGTTTCAGAGCGGACGGCGGGTATAATGTTTACCAATCCGGAGGACACAGGTATCTTTAACCCGAAAGTGGCGGAGTACGTAAAAGTGGTCCACGATGCGGGAGGACTTTGTTTCTACGATCAGGCTAACGCCAACGGCATCATGGGCATGGCCAGAGCCTTCGATGCGGGCTTTGACGCATGCCACTTCAACCTGCACAAAACATTCTCTTCGCCTCACGGCTGCGAGGGTCCTGCCGCCGGAGCATACGGGGTAAGGGAAGAATTGGCGAAATATTTGCCTGTCCCTACCGTGGAATTCGACGGAACGAAATATTATCTTGACTACGACCGGCCGGAAAGCATCGGAAAGGTCAGAAGCTTCTTCGGCAATTTGCAATGCGTTATCCGGGCTTACGCATGGATTCGCAGCATGGGCGCTGAGGGTATTAAAACGGCGGCTCAGATCTCAGTGCTGAACAACAACTACCTGGATAAACTTCTCCTTAGCATCCACGGGGTGTCCAGACCCTATGCGGAAGGCAAGAGAAGGCTTGAGCAGGCAAGATACAGCCTGGCAAAGGTTAAGGAGGATACGGGGGTCGGTACCGTGGAGATCCGTAATCGTCTGAGCGATTTCGGCGTTCAAGGGTATTGGATGAGCCACCATCCGTGGATCGTTCCCGAACCCTTCACTCCGGAACCTTGCGAGACTTATTCCAAAGAGGATCTGGATTACTGGGCGGCGGCTATGGCCCAGTGCGTGAAGGAAGCCTACGAAGATCCGGAATTCGTGATGAACGCTCCTCATGCCATGGGAAATACAAAGATATTGGACGATTCCATCGTGACAGATCCGGACAGATGGGCTTGTACATATAGAGCATATAAGAAAAAGAGAGCAAAGAAATAATTTGTGCGCTCTACCGATAATACGCATGATAGGAGTATCTCCTCGGAAACCGGAGGCATTTTTATGCGCCCTCACAAAGCCGGCGCGAAAATGCCGTAAGAGGTTGACGGTTTCTGCGGAGATACGTCCTATCATGCTACATGGCCGGCGGAGCATGGTACAACACAGTAATTTAGCACGGGAGGAGAATCTATGCGTAAACTTGGGTTCATCGTCAACCCTTTGGCCGGGATCGGCGGAAGAGTCGGATTAAAAGGAAGCGACGGCAAGGACATCGTTGAAAAAGCCTTTGCCATGGGAGCCGTTCCGGAGGCCCCTTCAAAAGCATCTAAAGCCTTGGAAAGGTTGCAGAATTTAAAAGAAAAATTCCGGCTTCTGACCTACCCTGGCCCCATGGGAGAGGACGTGGCCCGAGAACTTGGTTATGACCCCGTCGTATTGGGTCATCTGGACGGAAATATGACCTCCGCGGCCGATACGGAAAGGGCCGTTAAGGATCTATGGGAAGCGGGAGCAGAGCTGCTCCTTTTTGCGGGAGGCGACGGTACAGCTCGCGATGTATATAACGTGATCGGGAACAGCCTTCCCGTCATAGGCATTCCCGCAGGCGTAAAAATTCACTCGGCCGTCTATGCGGACACGCCCGCTCATGCCGGAGATGCGGCTGCCCTGTTTCTCTCTGGAAGCGGGCGGATACAGATGAGAGAAGCGGAGGTAATGGATATCGACGAAGATGCTTTTCGCCGGGACAGATTATCGGCAAAGCTCTACGGCTATATGACAGTCCCCAACGTGAGGAATCTCATGCAGAGCGCCAAGGCGGGCAGCGTGAGCTCGGAAGGCGAGTCGATGATGTCCATAGCGTCTCACATCGTTACAAATATGGAACCGGGTGTATGTTATTTCGTCGGGCCGGGAACAACGATGCGATGCGTCATGGATCTTTTGGGATTGAAAAACACCCTGTTGGGGGTGGATGCGGTGCTCAACAAACAACTTGTCGGTTCCGATCTCAACGAGGCGGGTCTGCTCAAATTGCTTGATGAAATGGAAAGCAGGGGAATTCCCGTGAAGGTCATTGTCACTGTTATAGGCGGACAGGGTTATCTTTTCGGAAGAGGGAATCAGCAATTGAGCCATAGAGTTCTTCGGAGAGTGGGTAAAGAAAACATAATCGTAGGGGCAACCGAGAGCAAGATGATAGCTCTCGGTGGAAAACCCCTCCTCGTGGATACGGGAGATGCTGAAGTCAATGAAATGCTGTCAGGATATGTGAAGGTGATAACTTCCATGAACCGCCAGATGGTTTATCGGGTCGCATACTGATAAAAATAGAAAGGAAGGAGCGTATGTTTTCGTTAAAAGGCAAGATCGCAGTGGTTACCGGCGGAGGTTCCGGGCTGGGTTTGGCTACCGTTAAGAGATTCGTGGCGGCAGGAGCTGCTGTTGTCATGGCGGATAAGAGAGATTGCAGCCAACTTGCGGAAGAAATCGGATGCACTTTCATACAGACGGATGTAACGAAAGAAGAGCAGGTGGAGCGGCTTATGAAAACCGCCGCGGAGCTCTTTGGCCCTCTAGATATAGTGATCAACAATGCGGGGATCATTATGCCCGAACAGCGTATCGACGATGCCGTGTTAGAGGATTATGAAAAACTGTTTCGTGTAAATGCCCTGGGAGTGCTTTTAGGTATAAAATACGGGGCAAGGAACATGAAGGATGGAGGATCCATCGTAAATACGGCTTCAAACTCGGCGAACGGCGATTTTTCGGGATACGGAGCCTATATCGCTTCCAAATGCGCAGTGGTGGGGATTACCAAAGCAGCGGCCATAGAATATGCGGATCGGGGAATTCGTGTCAACTGTATTTGCCCCAACACCATTGACACCCCCATGGCATATGCTGACGGTTGCGAGACGGAGCTTCAGGTTGTAGGAATCCTGACGCCTCTGGGGCGCATGTGCAAACCTGAGGAAGCGGCAGCGCTGATTCATTTTCTTGTCTCAGACGATTGCAGGTACATAACGGGTGAAGATATTTACATTGACGGCGGCATGAAAGCGGGCCACGGTGACAATAAAATCAGGTTTATTTTGGACGGGTTAATGAAAGAGAAGAATCTTTAACAGGTATTGAAAAAGATAATTTAGGTTCTGGAAAATATTGCTTGCATAAATAGTTTGCCTTATGTTACAATTTAATAAATAATATGCTGGATGACGAATACGGGAGAGGATGCAAAAGCATCGCCGAAGGGTGTAAATGAGTAAAGTTAGCCGCTTTGCCCATGATGATCTCAGGCAAAAGGACCGTATTCCGACAGAACTCTGGAAAGCATTCTATTATGCACCGAAGGGGCAATTTGGATCTTCCAAAGAATCTCTCAGGTTATAGACAGAGCAAAGGCGCAGTGCTTTTGCTCTGTTTTTGTATCCGGTTTTTTCTCCGGATCTAAACATTGAACCGGCAGAGTGCACGAAAGGGGTAAAGCATGATCCTGGTAACAAATAATCCAAAAGTCCAAGGCGATCCGGGCATCAGCTGCGACAAAGAATACATCGAAGGGTCGCTAAAAGATGTGCTAATAGCGGTAAGGGACAGAATTCATAAAGGTCACAAGCTGCTGAGCCATCCTTTATCAGGAAGCTTGAAACCAAATGAAACACCGTATAAATCCATCCTCATCAGCAAAGAGGCGGGCAGCATGGATTGGGATTCTCTACAGATAATAGAAAACAGCATTAAGGTTTGTGAAAAATTTGTGAGATATCCAAAAAAATGTGGGTACAATAATCAGGAGAGGTTGCTTGCCGATTTCAGTGAGGTGGATTACCAACTGATTGTTGCTGCATTGAAAAGCGCAGCGGATAAAGTAGGAGGAGAAATATTATGAAATTGGAATTGGGAAATATCTTTATTCGCGATATCCGTTTTGATTCCGTTTCGAAGGTAGAAAAGGGTATCCTCTTCGTCAATGCGGATGAGCTGAGGGATCATCTCCTGGAAGATGAAAATATTAAATCCGTTTCCCTGGAAATCGCAAGACCCGGTGAGAGTATACGAATATTGCCCGTGAAAGACGTGATAGAACCTCGTGTTAAGGTTCAGGGATCCGGCGGCATCTTCCCCGGAATCCTGTCAAAGGTGAGCACGGTTGGAAGCGGGCGAACCCACGTGTTAAAAGGTGCGGCGGTAGTAACTACAGGTAAAATAGTAGGATTTCAAGAAGGTATAATCGATATGTCAGGTCCCGGAGCGGACTATACGCCTTTTTCCAAGCTGAACAATCTCGTGGTGGTCTGTGAGCCCGTTGATGGACTCAAGCAATACGCCCACGAGAAAGCTGTGAGGCTGGCCGGGCTGAAAGCGGCCGCTTATCTCGGAAAGCTGGCGAAAGACGTAGAACCCGATGAAGTGAAAGTTTACGAAACACCTTCTTTGAAAGAAGGCATTGAGAAATATCCCGACCTTCCGAGAGTTGCATATGTTCAAATGCTTCAAACCCAAGGACTGCTCCATGATACTTACGTTTACGGTCTTGATATGAAGCATTCCCTTCCGACTATGCTTTACCCGACTGAGTTGATGGACGGGGCTGTGGTCAGCGGAAACTGCGTTTCTGCCTGTGACAAGAATACTACTTATCATCATCTGAACAATCCTGTGGTCCATGATCTTTTTGCAAAGCATGGTACGGAGCTGAATTTCGTAGGTGTCATCATCACCAATGAAAATGTATACCTGGCTGATAAGGAGCGGTCTTCAGACTGGTCTGCAAAATTGGCGGAATTTTTTGGAGTGGACGGTGTGATCATTTCCCAGGAAGGTTTCGGAAATCCGGACACCGACCTGATAATGAACTGCAAAAAAATTGAAGCGAAAGGCATCAAGACCGTTATTATCACCGATGAATACGCAGGCAGGGATGGAGCTTCTCAATCCTTAGCCGATGCGGATGCCAGCGCCGATGCGGTAGTGACTGCGGGCAATGCTAACATGCTGGTCAGTTTGCCCCCCATGGAAAAGGTCATCGGTCATCCGGAAGTGGCAAATGTGATAGCGGGCGGCTTCGAAGGAAGTCTGCAGCAGGACGGAACCATTGTGGTTGAGCTGCAGGCCATTACCGGTGCAACCAATGAGCTTGGATTCAACAAGCTTTCCGCCAGATAGGAGGTAGAAGTATGGGAAAGTATAGAGTCGTTCATTATATCAACCAATTTTTCGCCCAGATCGGCGGCGAGGAAAAAGCCGATTACAGACCGGAAGCCAGAGAGGGATTTGTGGGTCCGGGCATGGCATTCAATGCCGCCTTCGGAGACAAGGCCGAAATTGTGGGAACGGTCATCTGCGGCGATTCCTACTTCAACGAGAACCTTGAAGCAGCAACGAAAGAAGTATTGGATCTGATCAAAAGCTTTGAGCCCGATATCGTAATTGCAGGTCCTGCATTCAATGCGGGAAGATACGGAATGGCCTGCGGAACGGTGGCATCCACGGTGGAAAAGGAGTTGGGAATTCCCGCAATAACGGGTATGTATGTGGAGAACCCCGGTGTTGACAGTTTCAAGAAAGATATTTACATCATCTCCACCAAGAGCTCGGCAGCGGGCATGAGAGATGCGGTGAAAACCATGGCTGCTTTGGCTATGAAACTGGCTGCAGGCGAAGAGATAGGAGCTTCGGCGGAGGAAGGATATATTCCCAACGGGATTCGGGTTAACTTCTTCGAGGAAAAGCGGGGATCCGAGCGAGCGGTGGACATGCTTCTCGCCAAAATGGCGGGGAAACCCTATACGACTGAGTTCCCCATGCCAGACTTTGATCGGGTAGAGCCAAGGCCTGCGGTTAAAGACATTACGAAAGCCACCATCGCATTGGTTACATCGGGAGGAATTGTACCTAAAGGAAACCCGGATCATATAGAATCCTCAAGCGCATCCAAATATGGCAAGTACGACATTGAAGGCGTTTTTGATCTGACGGAAAGCACATACGAGACCGCTCACGGCGGTTATGATCCGGTGGCGGCAAATCAGGATGCGGACAGGGTGCTGCCCGTGGATATCCTGAGGGAATACGAGAAGGCCGGGAAAATAGGCAAATTGCACAGATATTTCTACAGCACAACGGGAAACGGTACGGCTGTAGCCAGCGCGAAAGCCTATGCCGCTGCAATCGGAAAGGAACTTGTGGCCGACGGTGTGGACGCGGTCATTCTTACATCCACGTGAGGAACTTGTACGCGTTGCGGTGCAACGATGGTAAAAGAAATTGAAAGAGCCGGACTTCCTGTAGTTCATATGTGTACTGTAGTACCCATCTCTTTAACGGTTGGAGCAAATCGCATAGTTCCTACGGTGGCCATACCCCACCCCTTGGGAAATCCCGCATTGTCGATAGAAGAGGAGAAAGAACTAAGGCGTAAGCTTATTGACAAAGCCCTGAAGGCTTTAACTACAGAAGTTGAAGAACAGACAGTGTTTGAACAGTAAACAATATAGGAGGGAAATATGAGCAAAATATACGATGTCGTTATTATAGGTGCCGGTCCTGCAGGCTTATCAGCTGGACTCTATGCCGGACGCTCGCGACTGAGTACATTGATCATTGAGAAAGCCCGTGAAGGAGGGCAAATTGTCAATACCGCGGAAATCGCCAACTATCCCGGCGCCTTGGAAGGCGACACGGGGCCGAGCCTCATAGAGCGCATGAAAGCCCAGGCAGTGCATTTCGGCGCTGAAATCGTTTATGATACGGTGCAGGAAGTGGAACTGGAAGGAAAGACGAAGACCATAAAAGGTTTGAACAATACTTATCAGGCAAAGGCAGTCATACTTGCCAACGGAGCTCAACCCGCCACCCTGGGTTGCCCGGGTGAAAAAGAATTTACAGGTCGGGGCGTATCCTATTGCGCCACCTGCGACGGCGCTTTCTTCGAAGAACTGGAGGTATTCGTGGTAGGTGGAGGCGATGCTGCAATTGAAGAGGCTATTTACCTGACGAAATTCGCCAGAAAGGTGACCGTGATTCACAGAAGAGATGCGCTTCGTGCGGCAAAATCCATCCAGGAAAAAGCCTTTGCCAACCCCAAGATAGAATTTATGTGGGACAGCGTCGTGAAGGAACTCAAAGGAGAGGAGCTCCTGGATACCTTGGTGGTAGAGAACGTCAAGACGGGAGAGAGGACTGAGGTGAAGGCGGACCCGGAGGATGGGATGTTCGGCGTCTTTGTATTCATAGGCTTCAGACCTCAGACGGAGCTGTATGAAGGAAAGGTAAAGATGGAAAACCATTATATCGTCACCGATGACAATATGAACACCGATATACCCGGCGTGTTTGCGGCGGGTGACATTCGAGCCAAATCTCTGCGTCAGGTTGTCACCGCAGCGGCAGATGGTGCTATTGCGGCAACTCAGGCAGAGAAGTATTTGAACGAAGAAGCAGGCTGAGAGATATTTTTGAGAAAAGAGGAGGAATGTATCGTGTTGCAGGTTGATAAAGAAACTTTTGAAAAAGAAGTGCTTGAGGCAGAAGGCTACGTGTTGGTGGATTTCTACGGAGACGGATGTGCGCCTTGTGAGGCTCTGATGCCGGCCATTGAATCCCTAAGCGAAAAGTACGGGGACAAGATCAAATTCACAAAATTGAATACCAGTAAGGCCAGGCGTCTGGCTATAAGTCAGAAGGTGCTCGGACTTCCCGTAATAGCTATTTATAAAGACGGCGAAAAAGTTGACGAGCTTGTCAAGGAAGAGGCAACAGCATCAAATGTTGAGGCTATGATAAAAAAATATATATAACGGAATAAGGAAGGAGGACAAGATGGCAATACTAAGAGACAAAAAAGTTGTCGTCATCGGCGACAGAGACGGCATACCGGGTCCTGCCATAGCGGAATGCGTAGCCACGGCAGGCGGTGAAGTCGTATTTTCATCGACGGAATGCTTTGTCTGAACCGCTGCAGGGGCAATGGACCTGGAGAACCAGAAAAGGGTAAAGGAGTACGCTGAGCAGTACGGTCCGGAGAACATAGTCGTTCTGTTGGGCGCCGCGGAAGGAGAAGCCGCGGGTCTGGCAGCTGAGACCGTAACGGCAGGCGACCCCACCTATGCAGGTCCTTTGGCCGGAGTCTCGTTGGGACTCAAGGTATATCACATTTGCGAGCCGGAGATCAAAGCAGAGGTCGATGAGGCTGTATACGACGAACAAGTCGGCATGATGGAAATGGTATTGAACGTAGATGAAATCATCAGCGAGATGACCGCAATCCGGGAGCAGTACACAAAATATTAAGCAATGGTTCAGGAAAAGGTGATCTTCATCACCTTTTCTTGATATAGATACGAGATTCAAAAAATCAATAACGGTTTGATACGTATAGAAAGGATGCGAAAATGAGCAGAAACGCGGTAATAAAAGCGACCAGCTACATTTTGGTCCACGGGCCGGATTTCGTAATCCATAACGGGACCACACAGACAACGGAGCGGATCGTCAACCCCGACTCCGAGTATCTGGCTGCGCTTCCCGGACATATTCGAAGTTTTGAAAGCGCTGTCAGTTATCCTCCCAACCAGGTGTATATAGGAAACCTTGTACCTGAAGACCTTAGAAGCTATGAAATACCCTGGTATGACAAGGAAGTACCCGGTGCCAAGCGATTCGGAAAGCTGGGCGAAATCATGCCTCAGGACGAATTTCTGGGCCTGATGCAAATATGTGACGTCTTTGATCTTGTGTTTTTAGATAAAGAATTTGTAAAAGCGATCAGGGGAAAGCTCTCCGAACATCCTCTTATGGATGAAACCCTTCTTGCCCGGTTAAAAGAGGGTGTAGATCACAACGAAATCGTTAAATTCGTAGAGGAAGAGCATGCAGAGCCCCTCTATCACAATGGAAAACTGGTGGGTTATGTAAAGCGAGCTCACGATATAGACGCCGCCTTGACTGCCCATGTTATATTGGAAAATCTGGTTTATAAAGCCACAGGTGTATTGACTCTTCTTCATCTGATTAACAACAGCGGCATTGCAAGGGAAGAGGTAGATTACGTAATCGACTGCAGCGAAGAGGCCTGCGGCGATATGAACCAGAGGGGCGGAGGCAACTTTGCCAAAGCCCAGGCGGAAATCGCAGGTCTGGTCAACGCTACCGGGTCCGACACCCGGGGATTCTGTGCCGCTCCGGTTCATTCCCTCATCGAGGCGGCGGCTCTTGTCAAGTCCGGAACCTATAAGAACGTGATTGTCTTTGCGGGAGGAACCACCGCAAAGCTGGGTATGAACGGTAAGGATCACGTTAAAAAAGGCATGCCTGTCTTAGAAGACGTCATGGGCGGTTTTGCCGTTCTCGTCAGTGAAAACGACGGAGTGAGTCCGGAAATCAACACGGATATCGTGGGGAGTCATAGCGTAGGAACAGGCTCTTCACCTCAGGCCGTCATCACCGCTCTCGTCTCCGAACCTTTGGAGAGAGCGGGGCTTAGAATTACCGATATCGGAAAGTATGCGGCTGAGATGCAGAACCCCGATGTTACAAAGCCCGCGGGAGCCGGAGATGTGCCGGAAGCCAACTATAAGATGATAGCAGCGCTGGCGGTAAAGCAGGGAGTTTTGGAACGTGAGGGAATAGCCGACTTCGTCATGAAGCACGGCATGCCGGGCTGGGCTCCCACCCAAGGACACATTCCTTCCGGTGTACCTTATCTCGGATTCGCAAGGGACGACATCTTATCCGGTAAGATCGAGAAAGCCATGATCATCGGAAAAGGAAGTCTCTTCCTTGGCCGCATGACCAACCTCTTTGACGGTGTTTCCGTGGTGTTGCAGAAAAACAGCGGAAAACAGGCCGCACGTAAAGATGGAAGTGTGGTGGCGGAAAGCCTGCCCGTAATCGGAATAGCCGCAGAGGGAAGCGAACTGGGTATGGAAGCCATATATGAGGGCGTTGCCCTGGCGGAAAGAAAGGGCTATAAAGCTCTGGTCATAGAAGGTGATGATGTCCACAAGAAGATGGAAGCCATGTTGGCAAGTGGAGAAATCCAGGCTGCGGTAACCATGCATTATCCTTTCCCCATCGGGGTTTCCACCGTGGGAAGAGTCATTACGCCGGGCAAAGGCAAGGAACTCTATCTTGCTACCACAACGGGAACCGCTTCCGCCGATAGGGTGGAAGGCATGGTTAAGAACGCAATTTACGGTATTATTGCCGCGAAGGCAAGCGGCATAGCGGAGCCCACAGTAGGAATAGTCAATGTGGACGGAGCTAGACAGGCTGAAATGGCCCTGCTTGCATTAAAGGAGAAGGGTTATGATATCCGCTTCGCCGAGTCCCAGAGAGCTGACGGCGGCGTAATCATGCGCGGCAACGATCTTTTGACCGCGTCGGCAGACGTCATGGTCATGGATCCCCTGACGGGCAATCTGATGATGAAGCTCTTTTCGGCCTACACCACGGGAGGAAGTTATGAATCCACGGGTTACGGCTACGGACCGGGAATCGGGGAAGGCTATGATAAGCTGATCCTCATAGTTTCCAGGGCTTCGGGAGCTCCGGTGATTGCAGGTGCAGTGGAATATGCCAGCCAGCTTGTAAAGAACGACTGGAAGAGCATTGCGAAAGAGGAATTCGCCAAGGCTAACAAGGCAGGGCTTAAAGAGATTTTAGAAAGCGCAAAATGCAGGGCAAGAAGCGGCGACGCGGGCTTGCCCAAGGCTCCCGATGCGCCCGCCGAGGTGACTCCGCCGGCGAAAGAAATTGTCACCGCTGAAATTCAGGGCATAGAGGTCATGGATATTGAAGATGCGGCCATATGCCTTTGGAAAGAAGGAATCTATGCGGAGACGGGAATGGGCTGTACCGGACCTGTAGTCTTAGTCAATGAGTCTAAGGAATCCATAGCTAGAGAGATCTTGTCCAAGGCGGGATTCATAAAGTAAAACACCCGTATCGGTGCGTCTTGTCACAGATATCTTTTATCAGATACCTGTAACCATATAAAAAGGGACATTTATTCCATTGATGTGAAGCAATGTCCCTTTAAATTTATTCATTTGTTGTCAACTGGTGTTGACGATTAGAACATGGGCACTACGGCGCCTTCATAGGTGCTTTCGATAAATGCCTTGACTTCAGGAGATAACAGGGCTGCCGCTAAAGCCTGCAAATCTTCCCTGTCCTCATTGCCTACCTTAACAGCCAGTACATTGGAATAATAGGTTTTGATAGTGGGAGACTCTGCATCTTCGATAGCCAAAGCATCGGTGCCTACGTTGAGCCCGGCGTCGATGGCATAGTTGCCGTTAATAACTGCCATGTCTACGTCGGGAAGTGAGCGAGGAAGCTGGGCGGCTTCGATCTCTACAATCTTAAGGTTTTTCGGGTTTTCAACGATATCGTTTACTGTGGCTTCCAGACCCACGTTTTCTCTAAGCTTTATCAATCCCAGGTATTCTAAGAGCAACAAAGCTCTTGCTTCATTTGTGGTGTCGTTGGGTACGGCGATTTGGGAGCCGTCTGTCAGATCGTCAAGAGATGATGTTCTTCCCGGATAAATGCCGAAAGGTTCGTAATGAACGTCTGCAATGGCCACAATCTCCGTTCCGTTTTCTACGTTGAACTGATCAAGGTAGAGCCGGTGTTGGAAGTAGTTGGCATCGATTTCCCCGCTGTCCAAGGCCAGGTTTGGCTGAACATAATCCACAAACTCCTGGATCTGAAGATCATAGCCCTGTTCGACCAGAAGCTCTTTGGCAATTTCCAGGATTTCCGCATGGGGAGCCGGACTTGCGCCTACAATGATCTTTTGAAGCTCCGCTTCAGGTTCTTCGGCTTCGCCGCCACCGCATCCCGTAAATAGCGATAGGGCAAGTATGGAAATTAATAATAGCGATAATATCTTTTTCATGATTTCTATTCCTCCATATTAAATTTTATATTCTTTTATCGCTGATTTTCGCCAGTCTCATCCCGATTTCCTGCAGGATCTGAACGATGATGACCAAAAGGGCAACGGTAATCAGCATGATGTCTTCTTGATAGCGGTAATAACCGTAGCGAACCGCTATATCTCCCAATCCGCCTCCGCCCACAAAGCCGGCTAAGGCGGAATAGCTTAGGATTGTAGTGACTGCAATGGCAGACCCTACAATCAGAGAGGGTTTCGCTTCCGGAAGCATTACCTTATAAATGATTTGTGTCATGGAAGCGCCCATACATTGAGCGGCTTCTATCACTCCTTTATCCACTTCCTTGAGGGAAGACTCTACTAATCTGGCCACGAATGGCGCAGAGGCTATAACTAAGGGAACGATGGTTGCAGTGGAACCAATGGAAGTTCCCACTATAAACCGGGTAACGGGAATAACGGTCACAAGTAAAATCAAAAAAGGTATCGATCTCAGTAAATTGACCACGATTCCCAAAACCGTGTTTATACCTCTTACAAAAGAATTCTGGCTTCCGTCTGATACTACCAGGGCAACGCCTAAGGGCAACCCTATCACATATGCTAAGGCGGTGGAGACCAGGGTCATATAAAGCGTTTCAAGCAAACCGAATCCTATCATTTTTGTTACAACGCTGCTAAACACTTGATTCCACCTCCTTAACTATCAAGCCCTGGGCCCGGAGATAGGCCACAACCCGATCGGATAGATTTTCATCTTCGGGAAGCTGTATGATCATCTGACCGAAGGCTTTACCATCGATATTCCTGGTATCGGCGAACAGGATGTTTACCGGTGCTTTGCATTCTAAAACCGTCTTTGCCAGAATCGGTTCGTAGGAAGAGTTCCCGTCGAAGATGATCTGGCAGCACCGGTTGCCGATAACGCGGTCCGGCCTGTCGCCGCCGGGAGAAGCAAAGCTCTTGGCGATCTCCGACTTGGGATTGGTAAAAATGTCGATGACGTTTCCTACCTCCACAATCCGGCTGTTGTCGATAATGGCGATCCTCTGGCATATTTCTTCGATGACGCTCATCTCGTGGGTGATGATTACGATGGTAAGTCCAAATTCCTTGTTAATCTGTTTCAGCAACCCGAGGATCGAATGGGTTGTTGCGGGATCTAAAGCACTGGTAGCTTCATCACAGAGCAATACCTTGGGCTTGGTGGCCAGAGCCCTGGCAATGGCCACGCGCTGTTTTTGCCCTCCGGAAAGCTGAGCAGGGTAAGCTTTCGCCTTGTCGGAAAGTCCCACCAACTCCAGAAGCTCATATGCGCGTTTCTGTGCCTCGTTTTTATCCATCCCGACAATTTCCAGCGGGAAGCAGATGTTATCTATAGAGTTGCGCTGCATCAGCAAGTTAAAATGCTGGAAGATCATGCCTATGGATTGCCGCGCGATTCTCAGGTCTTTCTTGCTTAATTTTGAAAGGTCTTTTCCGTCAAAGAATACGGTGCCTTTTGTAGGCCTTTCCAAAAAATTCATACAGCGAACTAAGGTGCTCTTTCCGGCGCCGCTGAGTCCTATGATGCCGAAAATCTCACCTTCATAAATATCCAGGTTAATATCTTCCAAGGCTTTTACCTGGCCGGTTTTACTGTAAAAGATCTTTTCCAGACCCCGTATTGAGATAATGGGTCTATTTTGGTTCATATGTATACCCCTTCCTTGGGCTGGCTGAACATCATTTACGATAATTTGTTAAAGGTGCTCAAAGTATGAGCAATGGCTGCATGTAATTCAATATAACAATGATTTGCACGAAAATCAAGAGAATGGGAGACAAAAACACAATTACGGATATATATAAATAATTGTAGAAAATTGCTTTTTTGTATCTTCGTATGGATCATGGCCGGTAAAAGAACCGGACAGCTTACAAGAAGAAAAAAGTGCAGGCGGAAATCAGATGTCAAAGAATTGCTTAATGTTCGGGATAATGCGTACATTCAAAAAATATCGACAAGATTCTACCAGGGATTTGGGGAAAAAAGCTTTACGCGGCGCAAGCAAGGTTCTATAATAGCATTACTTAAAGGAATGAAGTCGGAGGCTATTCATCTATGCAGATGCTAAAGGACAGGATCGTAAAAGACGGACAAGTTATCGGTACTGAGATCGTAAAGGTGGACTGTTTTTTAAATCATCAGATTGATGTCGATTTAGTATCGGAAATCGGGAAAGAGTTTGCCGCGCGTTTTGCTGACCTTCCGATAAACAAAATTCTAACCATTGAATCCTCCGGTATCGCTTTGGCCTGCGCCACGGCGATGCATATGGGCAACTTACCTGTAGTTTTTGCAAAGAAGGCCGCACCCAATACAATGACCGACGGGTATTACTACACAGAGGTGACCTCTTTTACGAAAAAGGCCGTATACACGGTAATCGTATCTAAAAAATATCTTTCCGAACAGGACAATATCCTGATTATTGACGATTTTCTGGCATACGGTGAGGCAGCTTTCGGATTGATAGACCTGACAAAACAGGCAGGCGCCGCAGTCTGCGGTTTCGGCGCTGCTGTGGAGAAGGCTTTTCAAGGCGGCGGAGACAAGTTGCGTAAAGAAGGCTATCGGGTCGAATCTTTGTCGGTTATTGCGTCTATTGAAGACGATCACATAACTTTTAGGGAATAATCTAAAATTAACTATTGTAAAACATTGTACAACAAGCAAGGAGAAGGAGAAAAGGAGAGGAAAAAATGAAAAAAGTTTTAGCAATTTTCTTAGTCCTTATACTGTCAATGACGGCAATGGTTGGCTGCGGCGGCGGTGACGAGCCGGGCGGAAACGGCGAGGCTCCCGAGGACGTGACCACCGTAGGATTCCTCTATATCGGAACCATAACAGACGGCGGTTACAATCAGGCGCAGCATATGGGAGCAATGGCTGTTGAAGAGCATTTCGGAGGTGCCGTTAAAGTTCTGTATGCCGAGAACGTAGCAGAAGATAAGCAGGCAGTAAAGACTAACGCCATCAATATGATTGACAACGGTGCCAGCATCATTATCGGCACCAGCTTCGGACACATGGACGGTTTAGAAGAACTGGCCAGCGAATACCCGGATGTGACCTTCCTGCACTTCTCCGGTTATAAGATGAACGACACCAACTTCGGAAACTATTTCGGAGCTATGGAAGAAGCCAGGTATCTCTCCGGAATCGTGGCGGGTATGATGACAGAAACCAATAAACTGGGTTACATCGCTGCGTATGATTATACGGAAGTACTCATCGGTATCAACTCGTTCTTCCTCGGTGCAAAATCCGTCAATCCCGATGTGACCATGAACGTTGTATACATCAACAGCTGGGGCGATGCGGCACTGGAACAGGCGGCAGCAGAATCTCTTCTCGCCCAGGGCTGTGACGTGCTCACCCAGCATGCGGACACTTCGGCGGCTCAGATTGCAGCTGAAAAGGTAGGCGCCTATGCAGTAGGTTACAATATAGACAACAGCAAGGTGGCTCCCGGTTCCTTCCTGACAGCTCCCATCTGGCATCATGAAGCTTACCTCATTCCCACCATCGAGAAGATCATCGCAGGCGAGTACGTTCCCGAGTCTTACTATGGAACGATGGCTGACGGCTATATCGGTCTGGCTCCTCTGACGGATCTTGTATCCGACGAAGCGAAAGCGGAAGTAGAGAGAGTTAAAGCCGAGATAATAGCAGGAGACTTCCCGATCTTTGTAGGACCTCTCAAAGACAATGAGGGCAACGTAGTTGTAGAAGCCGGTGACGCTCTTACCGAGCGTGACGAAATCTGGGCAATAAATTACGTGCTGGAAGGAATTACTGCCATCCAGTAAGGGATGCAGTGACAACAATTCGGTAATTACCATACTGGGGCGGTTCCCCTTCAGAGCCGCCCCGACGCTTTATCGGAGGTAGTTATGGAGCCAGTCAAGGCAATCGAGATGAAAGGCATATGTAAAGCCTTTGGATCTGTAATGGCCAATGAAGATGTGGACCTTACCGTATACAATGGAGAGGTCCATGCTTTGTTGGGGGAAAACGGCGCCGGAAAGAGTACTTTGGTCAATATACTGTCAGGCATCTACCGTCAGGATAGGGGCACCGTTTCCGTTTACGGAAAAGAAGTTAACTTTACTTCGCCCAAGGATTCCATCGAAATGGGCATCGGAATGATTCACCAGCATTTCAAGCTTGTAGATGTGATGACGGCAAGGCAGAATATAGCTTTGGGTAAAGGTAAAGGGCTGTTTATGAAGAACAAACAGCTTACCAGGGAGATCCGGGCCATTTCAGATCAATACTGGTTGGATGTGGATCCGGACAAAAAAGTCTACAATATGTCCGTAGGTGAGAAACAGACCCTGGAAATCATAAAAGTACTTTACCGGGGGGCGAAGATACTCGTATTGGACGAACCTACCGCTGTATTGACTCCTCAGGAGATCCGCAGGCTTTTTAAGATCATCCGCAGCATGCGTGATAACGGCTGTGCCGTAGTTATCATTACCCACAAGCTGGGTGAGGTAATGGAAATCAGCGATCGTATAACTGTACTTCGCAAAGGCAGATCCGTCGGCACCGTTAAAACTTCTGAGGTCCAGGTTCCCACCCTTATAGAGATGATGGTAGGGAAAAAAGTAGACCTGGCTATTAAAAAGGAAAAAACTGAAAAGGAAAAGGAAACACTTCTTGAAGTCGATAATCTTTACGTCACAAGCAGCGATCAAAAAAGTTCCCTTTCGGGAATCAGTTTCAGCCTTCACGCCGGAGAAATCCTCGGAGTAGCCGGGGTGGCCGGCAGCGGTCAGAAGGAGCTTTGCGAGACCATTGCTGGGCTCACGAGAGCCGAAAAAGGAAGGATCTTTTTCGAAGGAGAAAACATCATCGGCAAGACGCCAAGGGACATTATCCGGTTGGGAATCCGCATGGGATTCATTCCCGAAGACCGTCTTGGAATGGGGCTTGTGGGTGCCATGGATATCGTTCATAACCTAATCTTGAAGGATTATCAGAATCAGCCGGGCATCTTTCTCAAGAGGGCTGCCTGTGAGGCTAAAGCCAAATCTATTGTTGAAAAGTTGGACATTCAGACGCCAGGTGTCCATTACCCGATAAAGAAGCTTTCGGGAGGTAATATTCAGAAAGTGCTTTTGGGGCGTGAAATCGATTCTGATCCCAAAGTGCTGATCACCGCCTACCCTGCCCGGGGTCTGGACATCGGTGCGTCGTACAAGATATACGATCTGCTAAATGAACAGAAAAAGAAAGGCGTAGGTATTCTGTTTGTCGGTGAGGACCTGGATGTGCTCATGGATCTCTGCGACCGGATCATGGTCCTCTGTATGGGGAGGATTACCGGCATCGTAGATCCGGATGAAGTGACGAAGGAGCAGATCGGCCTGTTGATGACAGGCGGTAAGGAGGGGTTGGCTCATGACCAGATTTAATATCGTTAAACGGGACGACCTTCCTAAAAATGTGGAATGGTTGATCCGGATCCTAGCCATTTTATTTTCCATAGTCTGCGCGGGGCTGGTGATCTGGGTCCTGGGATATAACCCGTTTGTTATTTTCCCCAGCATGGTTTCAGGGGCATTGGGTACGGAGATCCGGCTCACCCAAACCGTATTAAAGGCCATACCCCTGGTGGTTACATCCTTAGGTATTTTAATTGCTTTTAAAATGAAATTCTGGAATATCGGAGGAGAAGGGCAGATTATCATGGGGGCGTTGGCCGCGGCCTATGTCGCGCTTAACATCGAAGGGCTGCCGAAACCGGTGATGTTGCTTCTAATGGCACTGGCGGCCATGATAATGGGTGGCCTTTGGGCTTTTATTCCCGCGTTTTTCAAGGCTAAGATGGGAGTAAACGAAACCATATTTACGCTGATGCTAAACTACATTGCGATTAAATTTGTTACTTATCTGCAGTACGGACCTTGGAAGGATCCGGAATCTCAAGGATTTCCCAAGGTAGCAACTTTCCACGACAATGCCATCCTGCCCAAACTTTTTGGAATTCATATAGGCTGGGTAATAGCCCTCGTACTCGTCGTATTCATATATATTTTCATCAACCATACTAAAAAAGGGTTTGAGATTACGGTAGTGGGCGAAAGCAAGGAAACGGCCAGGTATGCCGGAATGAACATTTCGTCGATTATCATAGTGGCCATGTTTATCTCCGGAGGGCTCTGCGGCTTGACGGGCATGATCCAGGCATCGGCAGTGGAGAAGACCCTGGCTGCCAGCCTGTCCGGCGGTTATGGGTTTACCGCCATCATCACCACGTGGCTCTCCAGGCTGAACGCCATTGCGGTGCTCTTTGTATGCGTCGCTTTCGCCATACTGTTGCAGGGGGGCGCTTACATTCAGGTTTCCATGCAGATCCCCGCTGCCGTAGCGGATATGATGCAGGGAATCATCCTGTTCTTTGTGCTGGGCAGCGAGTTTTTCCTGCAATATAAAGTCAGCATTCCAGACAGAAGAAGAAGTAAAGTTCAAAGGGAGGTGGCATAAATGGAAGGATTTTTAGCTGCAACGGTGATCGCAAGTATGCCACTGCTCCTTGCAACCATCGGTGAAATTATCACCGAGAAAGCCGGACTTCTGAATCTGGGTGTGGAAGGGCTGATGCTCATGGGCGCCATTATGGGCTTTGTCGTGGGATTTGAGACGGGCAATCCGTGGCTGGGAATATTGGGAGCCATTTTGGCGGGAGCGGCAGGCAGCTTGATCTTTGCTTTTCTCACTGTCACTCTCCGGGCGAACCAGGTGGTAACCGGATTGACCCTGACCATTTTCGGAACCGGTTTTGCCAGTTTCATGGGCAAGTCATATGTAGGGCTTGTTGTTCCGCAAGAAATTAAAGATTTCTTTGCAAAGGTTCACTTTCCTTTGTTGGGGGACATACCCTTTATAGGGCCTGTCTTTTTCCGGCAGGACGTGTTTGCATATTTCGGCTATGTTCTGGTGGCAGTAACGGCAATCTATTTCTACCGTACGAGGCAGGGACTGAACCTGAAAGCGGTGGGAGAGAGCGCGGCTTCCGCAGATGCTTCCGGCATCAATGTGACTCTGTACAAATATGTTCACACCTGCGTGGGCGGAGCTCTCTGCGGACTGGGCGGAGCATACATGTCTTTGGTAATGATGTCCGTCTGGGTGGAAAATGTGGTTGCCGGAAGAGGATGGATTGCGGTGGCGCTGGTCATCTTCGCTTCCTGGAATCCGATTAAGGCTTTTATAGGCGCTTTTCTTTTCGGAGGGCTTTCCATTTTAGGGTTCCGCCTTCAGAGCATGGGAATTCACATCTCTCAATACTGGGTTGACATGCTGCCTTACGCGGCAACCATTGTGATTATCATCTTGAGCTCCAGAAAGAACAAGAAGGAGAATCAGCCTCCGGAGGATCTTGGCAATGCCTATTTCCGGGAGGAAAGATAGCGGTGGATTAGCAGTAGGTCTGCGATAAAAAATAAATGTAAATAAACAGTAGTTCTAAAGAACATGGCACAGACATCGGGTACGAATTTTTCGTGGCCGGTGTCTGTGTTTTTCAACAGCACCGACCATCCGTCGAAGTAAGATAGTACATTTCAAAGAGAGTAAGATTATTGTTGTTATTTGCAGGGTAATATATAATGTAATTAAAAAGCCGGAGCGCTTGGAAAAACTGAGCGTTTTTTTGTGATGTTGGGAGGAGGTAAATCGATGAAAGTATATGTGCATCTGGCAGAAGGCTTTGAGGAAATCGAAGCGGTTACCATAGTGGATGTGTTGCGAAGAGCGGAAGTCGATGCAGAGACAGTATCCATTACAGGAGAGCGGGTTGTGAAGGGGGCTCATGGAATTCCTGTAACGGCTGATCTGTTGTTCGAGGAAGCGGATTACGATAACTGCGAGATGATCGTGTTGCCCGGAGGTATGCCGGGAACTACCAACTTAGGTGCCCATAAAGGTCTTGAGGAACAGTTAAAAAAATTTGAAGAGAAAAACCGCTGGCTGGCGGCGATTTGTGCAGCACCTATGATCTTCGGCAACCTGGGTTTGTTGAAGGGCAAAAAGGCTGTTATCTATCCGGGCATGGAAGAACATCTCAAGGGAGCCCAAGTAGGAGAAAAACCGGTGGAGATCGACGGAAAGATCATTACATCGAAAGCCCCGGGAACCGCTATGATCTTTGCCCTCGCTCTTGTAGAAGCACTGAAAGGGGCATCGGAAGTGGACGGGCTGAAGAGATCTATGGTAGTGGACTTATAAGGGAAGCAGGTTTCCGTTTATGGAGCGTTGGAAAATAAATTTATATACTCTGTGGGTCAGTCAGATTTGTTCGCTGATGAGCTTTGGTTTTGGCATCCCCTTCGTCCCATTTTATTTTCAGGAACTGGGCGTTACAAGCAGCGTCCAGCTCAGCTATTACGTGGGATTGTCGGCCACCTTGCCGGCAGCAGCCATGGCTGTCGCTTCCCCGGTATGGGGAGTAGTATCTGACCGTTACGGACGCAAGATGATGATTTTGCGGGCCATGTTTTTTGCTGCTTTGATTTTGGCGTCAATGGGTATGGTGCGAAACGTATGGCAGTTTATGATTCTCCGGATTTGCCAGGGCATCTTTACGGGAACCGTCACGGCAAGCATGAGCTTCGTTTCTGCCAATACGCCAGAAAACCACATGTCATATGCTCTGGGAATTATGACATCTTCTACTTTTCTTGGCTGGTCCATAGGACCCTTTATCGGCGGTTTACTGGCGGAAGTTGTAGGCTACCGCTTATGCTTTTTGCTGGGCGGACTGCTCATGATGATTGGGTTTGTGCTGGTTTTGTTTCTCGTTAAGGAAGATAAAAACACATATGGTTTCCGTGTTCGTTCAGCCGAGGAAGGCAAGAAGAGCAGGTGGGCGATTGTTACTCCTTACATTATTTCCATCATGGTTTGCCTCCTCGTGCAGAGGATGGCTCGCACCGTATTTACTCCTTTTTTAGCTCTTTACGTTCAGGAAAATCTGGGGACTATCACGGGAGCGGCAAGATATACGGGCTTTATTAATGGTGCCACCAGCTTTGCCACCGCGGCGGCAGCTCTGACCATTACCAGGTGGGGAGACCGGACGGACAAGCTGAGGTTGTCCATGAAGCTCACTTTGCTTTCGATTCCCGTTATGGTGTTGACCTTGCCCTTTAAATCCCTTTTTGTGTTTGCCCTGTTCTTTACCGTTTTCTATTTTCTTGCGGGAGGAGTGGAGCCTATTCTCACATCGGCGGCGTCCGAGCGTACTCCCGCCCATATGAGAGGGGCACTGTTCGGAATTATGGGAACCGTGAGCAGCGTGGGCGCCATGTTGTCTCCCATAATGGGAAGCTATATTTCTGTAGAGTTTTCAATTAAGGCGATTTTAGCTGTCATTCCTATCGTGACCATGATTCAGGCCGCTTGCATTTACATAGCACAAAAAGAAGCTTTGAAGCATCCGATAGCCTTGCAGTCCGGTCCGGAAAAGGAGGATCCTTTCTATGATTGACATGCATTTGCACACATATTATTCCGACGGGACCATGTCTCCAACAGAGCTGGTCAGGCGCGCGGCGGAGAGAGGCGTCAAGACCCTTGCAATCACGGATCACGATGGGTTTAACGGCATCAAGGAAGCCTTGGAGGCGGGAGAGAAATTCGGTGTTGAGGTGATACCCGGTATAGAGATTTCTGCGAATATGAAGGGCGAAGAACTTGACGGGGTTCCGGATCATTACGCCGGAAAGATTATTAATATGCATATTTTGGGTTATGAAATCGATATCCAAAACGAAGAGCTCAGAAAAGCAGTAGAGTATATGCGTGAAAAGCGCCAGGAGCGCAATCGAAAGCTGCTTTCAGCTTTCAATCGAATCGGATATACGATAAGCGAAGAGGACCTGCTGCAGCGGGAAGGCCAGGATTATGTGGGAAAACCTAATTTTGCCCTGGCTTTGGTTAAAAAGGGGTATATCAAATCCACAGGGGAAGCGAGCACCCCCGGGCATTTCCTGCGTCATCCCGAGGCAAGAAAAATCCACAGGGAAAAAATTCATGTTCGTAAAGCCATTTCCCTCATCAAGAAGGCGGGCGGCTATGCGGTTCTTGCTCACCCCATGAAGATAAGACTGCCGAAGGAAGAAAATTGCGACCTGTATGAACGTTTGGAGTTGGTGTTGGATAAACTTCAGGAATGGGGTCTGGCCGGTATGGAATGTTATTACAGCACCCATACGAAAGAACAGGGGGAGCGGTTGGCGGATATAGCCAAAAAAAGAGGGCTTATTATTACTGCCGGATCGGATTTCCATGGCCCTGAATTCGATTACAATATAGATGTCGGCATAACATCTAAAAAAGAATGAAAAGGCATTGACAGAAAATGTAAGTAATATTATTATATAAATGTAAATATATTACATTTATTACTTTTAGTTAAGGAGGAAAGAAAATGCCGGCAGATAGGGACAGAGAGGTTACTTTTGAACTGGTGGAACATATCGGCATCTTTGGCAAAGATGCAAAAGGATGGACGAAGGAGTTGAACCGTGTTTCATGGAACGGCTGCCAGACGAAATATGATATGCGCAGCTGGGACAGCGGCCATCATAAAATGGGTAGAGGAATTACTCTTACTAAACAGGAATTGCTGGATTTAAGAAGCTTGCTTGAGCAAGTAGAATAGAAAGCGTAAGAGGAAAAAAGAAAAATTTAAGAGAGCTATAGAGAGAGCCTGCCGGAAGATTTCCCGGCAGGCTTTCTTGCTTTATCTATTCTTGTTGTTATTATAGCTTCTGTTATTGTTGCTGCTCCAATATTTCCGCTGCTCGCTTGGGATCGCTGGTCTTGAGGATCAATCTGGCCTTGCCGTCGCTGGAATAGCCGTACATATAGATTACGTCCACCTTTTCCGCTGCGAGAAGCTTCAGCTTTTCATTGAGAGCTCCCGGGACATCGGGTGTAACCAGGCAGATGACATCAATGGCTTTGACCTTATAACCGTTTTGCCTCAGTGTCTCGGCGGCAAGATCGATATCGCTGACGATCATTCGCAGGATGCCGTATTCTTCTGTCTCGGCCAGAGAAAGAGCCGAAATATTGATATTTGCTTTATGAAGGATATCCGTCACTTGAACCAGTCTGCCCGGTTCATTTTGAATAAAAACAGAAAGTTGTTTGATCATCATCTCGCTTCCCTTCCTTTCTTCTGCCGATGCAGATCCTATAGCTTCCGCTTATCGATAACGCGCTTTGCTTTGCCTTCGCTTCTTGCTATGGTTTTACTTTCCACTAACTTAAGTATAACACTTATTCCGAGAACACTCTCTATTTTATGCTTGATTTTATTATTAATTTTTGCAAGCTGAACCATTTCGTCGGAGAAGTAGGAATCATCGATTTCTACCTGTACTTCAAGGGTATCCAGACTTCCCTGTCGATCTATTATCAGCTGATAGTGCGGCTTAGCTTCGGGAATTTCGAGAAGAATGCTTTCGATCTGTGTCGGGAAAATGTTTACGCCGCGGATGATGAGCATATCATCGCTTCTGCCGAAAATCTTGGACATGCGTACATTGGTCCGGCCGCATGCACAGGGAGCATAACTGAGGGATGATAAATCGCGGGTGCGGTACCGGATAAGAGGCATGGCTTCTTTTGTAATCGTAGTGAATACCAATTCTCCCGTCTGACCTTCCGGCAGCGGCTCGAGAGTATCGGGATCGATGATTTCAGGGAGAAAATGATCTTCGGCTATATGTAACATATCTCCGGCGTGGCAGGCGACGGATACGCCAGGCCCGATAATTTCACTCAACCCGTATATATCAAAGGCTTTGATTCCCAACCCTTCTTCAATTTTTGTCTTCATCTCAAGTGTCCAGGGCTCGGCTCCGAATACACCGACGCGGAGAGGAAGAGAAGCGGCGCCCACGCCGGATTCCTGGAGGATTTCCAGCAAATGAGTAGCATAAGATGGAGTGCAGGTCAGTACAGTGCTGCCGAAATCCTGCAGAAGCTGAATCTGCTTTACGGTATTACCGCCTGAAATGGGCACAACCGTGGCCCCTAGGTTTTCCGCTCCGTAGTGAATTCCTAACCCTCCGGTGAAGAGACCGTAACCGAAGGCTACCTGAATTATATCGTCCGAGGTAACACCGGCAGATACAAGTGCCCGGGTAACCACTTCCGAAAATATATCAATATCCTTTCTGCTGTAGGCTACTACCGTAGGTTTGCCTGTGGTTCCGGTGGAAGCGTGGACTCTAACCACCTGGCTTTTGGGCACGGCGAACAGACCGAAGGGATAATTCTCTCTTAAGTCGTCCTTTGTGGTAAAGGGCAGTTTCGAAAGATCCTCAATGGATTGAATATCCCCTGGTTCCAAGCCGAGTTGTTGCATTTTCTCGCGGTAGAAGGGAACATTATGGTAGACGCGCTTTACGGTAGAGTGAAGCCTGGCGCTCTGAAGATGATGCATTTCATCCCGGCTCATGCATTCCTTTGTTTTATTCCATATCATTTTCTTGCCTCCTTACTTGACTTGTAATAGTTCATTCTCATTTTTTATTTAATAAGCAGATCAATCCTGCAAAATTCTGTATCCTGTTTTTCGGTACACCGGTCCCGGGAAGGGGGGCGAGAACCGGTAGTAACCAACTTTGTTCTGTCAACATACTATGAAGAAAAACCTAAAGGAGGTATTTCCATATGGACCGTTGTGACCGTTTTGGGGGCATTGATGAC